>Ga0190271_10000093_pt1 | contig 48034 bp, 51 predicted proteins | sample Popmic356T_FD_133747 | JGI IMG/M metagenome (GOLD analysis project Ga0190271, IMG submission 133747) | Populus adjacent soil microbial communities from riparian zone of Weber River, Utah, USA - 356 T | ecosystem: Environmental > Terrestrial > Soil > Riparian zone | place: USA: Utah | collected...
TACTGCCCTACTGCCCTACTGCCCTACTGCTCTACTGCCCTACTGCCCTACTGCCCTACTGCTCTACTGCCCTACTGCTCTACTGCTCTACCTCCCCTCGCGATACCACATCGCACCCAGGGCAAAAAGCAGCAGCGCCAGGCCGAAAAAGCCGCCGAACATCGGAACGCGGGATACCGATTTCAGCACGCTGTCACCTGTCGTGCGCAGGCCGATCCAGTCGTCGCCGGCGGCGGTGGCAGATGCCCGCACCGGAACGATGTTGGGCAGGCTGAAGCTGTTGCCCGTAATCCCCGCATTGACCAGCCGCCTGACGCTGCCGCCCGAGGCCTGAGCCGCGGGCTGCAAGACGCTGGCGGTCGAGACGACTTCCTGAAATTCCGGAGCATTCACGGGGCCGACATGCGCAAGCGTCGTCAGGTCGCCATTGGCGATCTGGTAGAGGCCGATCTCCTTGACCTCCGCGCTGCCGGTGAAAATGCCGGGCTCCGAGGCAGCCAGTTGCATGGACATGGTCTTGCCGGTCGGCGTGATGATCTGCGCGGCTCCCGGGCTGTCGCTCATCGTCTGGCGCTGGACCTCCAGAACCATGCCGCGTCCATTGGCCGTCAAACGCTCTTCTTCGAGTTCGGGCTCCTTCATGAGCCAGTGGGCCAGCCGCCGGTACAGCGATACGTGCGGGCCGCCACCTTCGAAGCCGCGCGCCCAAAGCCAGCCCTGGTCCGACAGGAGCATGCCGACGCGGCCTTCGCCCTTGCGGTCGAGCAGCAGCAGCGGGCGGTTATCCGGCCCCTGCATGACGGTCTCGCCCTCCGGGTCCTCGATACCGATCAGGCGGAACCAGCGGCTCCAGCGCGGCGGTTCGCTGGCCGACCCTTCCAGCCCGCGCGTGACCGGATGGCGTTTGCCGGTGTCGGTAAGGCGCGGATAGAAGGCCTGCTCGATAATGTCGCCGGTGGGCATCGCCGGCAGCGCGGCCATCAGCGGGGTCTGCGCGATCGAGTTGTTGCCGGCATATTCCGGCCCGGCGGCGATCAGCAGCGCGCCGCCCTTCTCCACGTATTCGGCGATGTAGTCGTAATAGAGGATCGGCAGCACGTCGCGATGCTGGTAGCGGTCGAAGATGATCAGGTCGAAATCGTTGATCTTTTCGACAAATAGCTCGCGCGTCGGAAAGGCGATCAGCGACAGCTCGTTGATGGGCGTGCCATCCTGCTTTTCCGGCGGGCGCAGAATGGTGAAATGCACCAGATCGACCGATGCGTCCGATTTCAGGAGGTTGCGCCAGGTGCGTTCGCCGGCATGCGGCTCGCCGGAAACCAGCAGCACGCGAAGGTTCTCGCGAATCCCGTCGATCAGCGCGATGGCGCGATTGTTGGTGTCGGTCAGTTCGCCGTCGATGCGATCGATCTGGAGTTCCACGATGTTGCGCCCGGCATTGGGGACGACGATCTGCAGCGGCGTCTCCTGGCCGATAAACGCCCGGTCCACCTTGGCCTGCTGGCCGTTGATCGAAATCCGCACGTCGACCGCACCGCGCTCGTCGCCGGTAGACAGCACGCGATAGGTCAGGTCCAGCGGCTTGCCCACAATGCCGAAACGCGGCGCCTTTTCGAAGCGGACACGCCGGTCGCGTTCGCCTTCCTCGCCGGTGATCAGAGCGTGCAGCGGCGCGCCAAAAGCGGCGGCGCCCGCGGGCACGTCGTGCACCTGGCCATCGGTGATCATGACCGCGCCGCCAATGCGCGACGGCGGCACGTCGCGGAAAGCGCTGTCCAGCGCGCCGAACAGCCGCGTTTCCGTACGCTCGTCGGCAGCGCCGGCCTGGCCGGCGTCGACCACGCGCACATCGAACTGCTTGAACCGGGCGAGCCGCTCCTGCAGTCCAGCCAGCGCCTCGTCCGTCTGCTTCGAGCGCTCGCCGATATCCTGGCTTTGGCTGCAGTCGACGATGAGCGCCACAACGCTCTTCAGCGGATCGCGCTCCTCGTCCAGCAGGACAGGGTTGAACAGCGCGGCCGCAAGTGCGGCGAAGGCCGCCAGCCGGAGCCAGGCGCCGCGCTGGCGCAGCACGATGCCGGCAACGCCGAACAGCAGCGCAAGGCCCAGCATGACCGCCATCGCCGGCCAGGACAGGAAGGGTTCGAAGGCGAGGGACCAGTTCATCGCTACTGCCCCAGCCGCTCAAGAAGCGCCGGCACGTGAACCTGGTCGGATTTGTAGTTTCCGGTCAGCATATACATGACGATGTTGACGCCCGCGCGCAGCGCATAGACCCGCTGCATGGGATCGCCCGGCACTGTGGGAAGCATCGGCTCGCCGCTGGAATCCAGTGCCCAGGCGCCGGCGAAATCGTTGCCGGTGATCATGATGGGGGTCACGCCATCGCCGGTGCGCACAGGGCGCGAACCGTCATTGCTGGCATCGGCCGACGCCTCGACCCAAAGCGGACTGCCGGCAAAGCGGCCTGGAAAATCGCGCAGGATGAAGAACGCCTTGGTCAGCACATGGTCCTCGGGGACCGGCTCCAAGGGCGGAACGTTCATGTTGCCGAGGATTTCGCGCAGGCGCTGGGTGGCCGGGCTCGCGGAAGCGTCGAGGGTGGTGGCATATTCGTCGCGTGTGTCGAACAGCACCGTACCGCCTTCCTTCATATAGGCGTCGACGCGGGCAAGCGCCGCCTGCGAGGGCATTTCGCCGTTCGGATCCACCGGCCAGTAAATGATCGGATAAAAGGCGAGCTCATCCTTGGCGATGTCAACGCCCGCCGGCTCGGCAGGCTCCAGCGCGGTTTTCTCGATCAGGAAATTGGTGAGCCCCTGAAGCCCGGCACGGCTGATCGCATCGATGGAGGAATCCCCCGTCACGACATAGGCGAGACGCGTCACGGAAATGGCGTCCACGGCTTCCGCGTCTCCCGGCTTGCTGTCCTGCGCGAATGCAGGCGTGGCGGCGACCAGCGCGCCTGTCAGCAGCATCGCGGCGACAAGCGCAGTGCTGGCGGCGGCGGCCGGCCGCGATGTGCGACGGGGCCGCGCGGAAAACCGCCCGCCCATCCAGAATACCGCGAGCGTATCGAGAGCCATCAGCACCAGCGCCGCGATCAGCAGCGGGCCGCGCAGGTCGTGCGATTCATCGAGGGCGTAGCGCATCTCGGTGACCGGCGCGGCAAATTGCGGCCGGGCAATCGGCGCAAGCGTTGCGTCGGCGGCCAGGAGATTGTGGGCGACGAGGCCATCCTCCGAGCCATAGAGGCCGGGAGGGTTCTCGATCGTTACCGGCTTGACGCCACCGCCGGCGGCGATCGGGCGCGCATCCGGCGTCGGCGGCACCAGCGTGCCGTTGGCGGCGATCATGCGGTAAGGCGGCAAGGTGCCGCCGCTGCCTTCGGCATTGGCGGCGATGCTGCCCTGGTTGCGCGACAGCTGCACGACGCGCCGCAGCATATCGACGAAGCTGCCGGATATCGGCAGGTTCGACCATGTTGCTTCGGGCGTGACATGGAACAGCACCACGGTGCCTTTTTCCCGCCGGGCGCCGGTAACCAGCGGGGTGCCGTCTCCGAGATTGGCCCAGGTGCGCTCGGCAAGGTCCGGCGTCGGCTCGGCCAGCACCTGGCGTGAAACCGTCACCTCGTTGGGGGGCGTAAGATCGGCGAACGGGCCGGTCGCGGGAAAATCAGAAACCGGCTGCGGCTGCGTCCAGGACAGCGCGCCGCCCAGCGAACGCTCGCCCAGCCGCAGTCGAACCGGCAGCAGCTCATCGTCATTCTCGGCGGCGGCAAGGCGCTGACCGGCAAAGCGCAGCAGCGTGCCGCCATTCTTCACCCAGTCGATCAATTGAAGCCTTGGTTCGTCGGGAATTTGCCCGACGTCCGCAAGCACGATCATCGCCGGTTTCAGGTTGAGAAGTTCGGGTATCGCCACGGCGAGATCCGGGCTCTGCGATTCGACCAGATCGGCGAAAGGCTGCAGCGCGTTGCGGATGTAGTAGAGGGGCGAAAGCAATGGCTGCGCCTGATCAGCTTCCGCCTGGGAGATCAGGCCGACGCGGCGGCGCTTGGAACTGTCGTCGAGGACACGGATCGCGCCTGCCTGCGGCTGGCCGTCCAGTGCGATCGATGCGAAGTCGTTGCGCAGTTCGAACGGCACCGCCATCGTGCCGGTTGCGGTCGCTTCGCCAGGGCCGAAATTCAGCGTCGCATCGGCGATGCGCCGGCCCTTGTCGTCAAACGCTCCGGCCAGGAGTTGCTCGGGCGCCGGGCTCGCCGACCGCACTGCCTTGAGCGCGAAGCCGTCGATCTGGTTCTCGGCCGAGGCGAGGCCGATATTCGCCTGCCGCTCGGGCGTGATCCAAACGTAGTTGGCGGCGTTGGCGCCCAGGATCGACCGGAAAGCGGCCTCGTCGCCCTGCGCTGCGATGCCGTCGGTGAGCAGTGCGACCGTCGCGCCGGGCAGGGTTTCCAGCACGCCTGCGGTGCGGGCGAAGACGCCTTGCCGATCCGTGGGGATCGGGCGCGGCTCGGCTGCGCGCAGCTTGTCGCGCGCGGCCTGCGCGTCGAACGGACCGATTTCGGCGTTGGGTTTTTCCGCCGTCAGGGCCAGGATGACGGATTTGCTGCCGGCTGCCGCGTCGTTGATCAGGCGCTCGGCGGTCGCCACGCGGCGCTCCCAATCGGGCGCGCTCGCCCAGCCATTGTCCATGACGAGCGCCAGCGCGCTGCCATTTGCCGGAAGCCGTTCGCGCGGGTTCCACACCGGTTCTGCCAGCGCAAAGATCACCAGCGCGGCCATCAGGAGACGCAGCAGCGTCAGCCACCAGGGGCTCTGATGCGGCGTCTCCTCGCGCTTCAGCACACGGGCAAGAATCTTGAGCGGCGGAAACACTTCGGTCTGCGGCTTGGGCGGGGTCAGGCGCAGCAGCCACCAGATGACCGGCAGCGCCAGCAGCCCCCACAGGACGGCAGGAAAACCGAACGCGAACGGCAGGAAACTCATGGCCGTGCTCCCGCCATGTCGCCGGGGTCGGCGGTCATCGCCATGTGGACACGGATCAAGGCTTCGGAGGCGAGCCGGTCTGTATGGTTGACGGTGTAGCTCCAGCCCAGCCGGCGCGCCCAGGCCGACAGCTCCTGCCGGCGCGCCGTATACAGTGCTCGGTAGTCGTCGCCCAATTGTTCGGCCCGCCCGGCAGTCAGTTTTTCGCCGCTCTCGGGGTCGAGGAATTCAGTCCGGCCGGAATAGGGGAAGGTTTCCTCGGCGGGGTCGGCGATCTCGATCAGATGCGCACGCACGCCATGGCGGGCCAGCGCGTCGAGCCATTCCATCGTCTCGTCGGGCGGATCGAGAAAATCCGACACCAGCACGACATCGGAAAAGCGCCGGATGGCGGCGAGATCGGGCCGCATCGGAAGGTTGGCGGCGTGGCCGAGGTGAGCCGCCAGCCGCTCCGCGCCGTTGCGGGCGCTGAACGGGTCGGTCAGTCCGGGCCAGGCGATGCGCTCGCCGCTGCGCGACAGCAATTCGGCCAGCGCCAGCGCTATAACCAGCGCGCGGGATTCCTTCGAGACGCTGGCGCCTTGCGATTTGTAGAGCATGGAGGGCGATGGGTCGGCCCAGAGCCAGACCGTATGCGCTGCTTCCCATTCGCGCTCTCGCACATAGGTATGGTCGTCGCGCGCCGAGCGCCGCCAGTCGATGCGGGACATCGACTCGCCTTCAAGATAAGGGCGGAACTGCCAGAAATTCTCGCCGATGCCGCGCTTGCGCCGTCCGTGCCAGCCCGCGATCACGGTGTTGACGATGCGGCGCGCCTCGACCAGCAGGTCGGGCACCAGCGAAGCGCGCATACGGCCGCGCGCCAGCGCGTCGCGCGTGGCAACCGGGGCATGCGCTTCGCCGATAGGCGGCATCAGATGCCTTTCACAAGCTTCGCGATGACGTCACGAACGGACATGCCCTCGGCGCGCGCCGCGAAGGTCAGCGCCATGCGGTGCTGCAGCACCGGCTCGGCCAGTGCCTTCACGTCGTCGATGGACGGCGCCAGCCGGCCTTCGTAAAGCGCGCGGGCGCGCGTGCACAGCGTGAGCGCCTGGCTGGCGCGCGGGCCGGGACCCCAGGCGACGTTCTTGTCGGTTTCGACGTTACCCTCGCCGGGACGCGCCGAACGCACCAGCGCGAGGATCGCCTCGACAACGCTTTCCGGCACCGGCATGCGCCGGATCAGCTGCTGGATTTCCCTCAACCTCTCGGGCGTCAGCACATTGCGCGCCTTTGCTTCGTCGATGCCTGTGGTTTCGATGAGAATGCGGCGCTCGGCGTCCAGTTCCGGATAGAGGATGTCGACCTGCATCAGGAAGCGATCCAACTGCGCTTCCGGGAGAGGGTAGGTGCCCTCCTGTTCGAGCGGGTTCTGAGTCGCGAGCACATGGAAGGGCGCGGGCAGGTCATGGCGCGCACCGGCAACGGTGACGTGATACTCCTGCATCGCTTGCAGCAGCGCCGACTGGGTGCGCGGGCTGGCGCGGTTGATTTCGTCGGCCATCAGCAATTGCGCGAAAATCGGGCCGGGAATGAAGCGAAACGAGCGCTTGCCCTTCGCATCCTGTTCCATCACCTCGGAGCCGAGAATGTCGGACGGCATCAGGTCCGGCGTAAACTGGATGCGGCGCGAATCCATGCCAAGCACGGTGCCGAGCGTCTCGACCAGCTTGGTCTTGGCGAGGCCGGGAACGCCGACGAGCAGCGCGTGGCCGCCGGACAGCAGCGCAACCAGGGTGCGCTCCACCACACTCTCCTGGCCGAAGATGACCCGGCCGACGCCGTCACGCACCTTGGAGATATCGGCCAACGCCTTTTCGGCCTCGGCGATCATCTGCTTTTCGCTGACCGCCGCTTCCTTGACTATCATGCTCATGCAGAATCAATCCCTTGGTATGAACATCGTCGCGCAGCATGCGCCGCTCGCGCGAGAAAATGAAGCGGTGCCTAAAGTCGAACTTAATGCACGCATTTGGGCTGACAATGAGACCAACAGTGACTATTTCGTGACCATGGCCAAGAGCGAAACGCCAGAGACGAACCGATTGACCGGCGCCGCGGATGCAGGCGGCCTGGAGGCGCTGATCTCGCGCGCCTCGCGCGCCGGCAAGGGCCTGCCGCCCGTGCACCGCTGGAACCCGGATTTCTGCGGCGATCTCGACATGGAGATCAAGCGCGACGGCACGTGGTTCTATCTTGGCACGCCGATCGGCAGGATGCCGCTCGTCCAGCTGTTTTCGACCGTGTTGCGCAAGGATGAGGATGGCAAGACCTATCTGGTGACCCCGGTCGAGAAGGTCGGCATTCGCGTCGAGGATGCGCCCTTCGTCGCGGTGGAGATGAACGCGGCGGGCGGCGGCGACAGCCAGGTGATCACATTCCGTACAAATGTGGGTGACGTTGTCGAAGCCGGCCCGGAGCATCCGCTGCGCTTCGTCGATGAGGACGCCACCGGCGGGCTGAAGCCATATGTTCTGGTTCGCGGCCGGCTGGAAGCTCTGGTCGCGCGTCCGGTCATGTATGAACTCGTCAATTACGGCGAAGAGATCGAGATCGACGGCCGCATCATGTTTGCGGTGCGCTCGCATGGCGAGGTCTATCCCGTCATGCCGGCCGACCAACTGAAGCGGTTGAGCGCGTAAATGGACTTTCCCCTGGAGAATCGCTTCGAAGTCGCTGACCTGCGCCAGCGTGTCGAGCGCATGGGCGACAGCGTGGACGAAAGCGGAGAGTATGGCGACCACCGCTGGAACCCAGGCCATCCCCGCCTTCAGGACCTGTGGAAGCTCAATATACGCGCCGCCGCGGTGCTTATTCCCGTTGTCGACCACCCCGACGAGGCCACCGTCATCCTGACGAAGCGGACCGAGGCGCTGCGCAATCATTCGGGCCAGGTGGCTTTCCCGGGCGGCCGTATCGACGACACGGATCCGACCCCGGAATTCGCCGCGCTGCGCGAAACGGAAGAGGAGATCGGCATCCGGCCGGACCAGGTGGACGTCATCGGCCGCATGCCGGACTATATCTCCGGCAGCGGCTACCGGATCGCGCCGATCATCGGCGTGGTGCGACCGGGCTTCGTGCTCGACGTCAACGAGGAGGAAGTCGACGCCGTTTTCGAGGTGCCGCTGAGTTTCCTGATGGACCCGCGTAACCAGGCGCAGGGTAGCCGCGAATGGAACGGCCTTGAATGGAAATACTACGACATGCCCTACAAGGGCCAGCGCATCTGGGGGGTGACTGCCGGCATCATCCGCGCCTTCTACGAGAGGTTCTACGCTTGAGCGGCGTAACCATCGCAGACAAAGCGGCATGGCTTGGCGATCCTGCGCTGCAAAAGCTGCTGGCGGTTCTTTCTACCAGCGATGAGACCGCACGCATCGCCGGCGGTGCGGTTCGCAACGCCATCCTGGAAAAGCCGGTCGCCGACATCGATGTCGCCACGACCAACCTGCCGGCGCAGGTGATCGAACGCGCGGAGGCCGCGGGTTTCCGGGCGGTCCCGACGGGCATCGAGCACGGCACGGTGACGGTTATCGCCGACGGCCGGCCCTTCGAGGTGACGACGCTGCGCGCGGATGTCGAGACCGATGGCCGCCACGCCAAGGTAGTGTTCGGACGCGATTGGCGCGCGGATGCCGAGCGGCGCGATTTTACCATCAACGCCCTCTATGCCGGCGCGGATGGCACGGTGGTCGACCTCGTCGGCGGCCTGGCCGACCTTCAGGCTCGGACGGTGCGTTTCATCGGCGACGCCGAAATGCGGATCCGCGAGGATTACTTGCGTATTCTCCGCTTTTTTCGCTTCTTCGCCTGGTATGGGGCCGGCAGGCCGGACGCCGACGGACTGAAAGCCTGCGCCCGCCTGAAGGGCGGATTGGAACGATTATCCGCCGAGCGCGTGTGGGCCGAGTTGAGGAAACTGCTCTCAGCCGCCGACCCCTCCCGTGCGCTGTTATGGATGCGGCAGGCGAGTGTGCTGACGACGATCCTTCCGGAAAGCGAGAAGTGGGGGATCGACGCGATTCATGGCCTTGTCGCGGCGGAGAGGGAACTGCATTGGCCTGCCGACCCTCTGCTGCGGCTGGCGGCGATCGTGCCACCCGATGTGCGCCGCATCGAGGCGATGGCGGCGCGCCTGCGGATGTCGACGGCGGAAGCGGAACGTCTGTCGCAATGGGCCTCCGCCACACCGCTCGCCGCCGACGCCACCGAGCTTTTGGCGCGCCAGAAGCTGTATCGCCACTATGGGACGGGCTTGAGCGACCGTCTGAAGCTGGCGCTCGCAGGTGCGCGCAGCCGTGCCGTCAACGACAACGCCGCGCTAATTGAGGCTGCCGGGTTTGCGCGTCTTCTCAAGGTGGCGGAAGCGTGGCGCCGGCCGGCGCTTCCTGTCACCGGCAAAGATTTGATAGAGCTTGGAATGCAGGAAGGTCCGCTGCTTGGCGAACGGCTGAAATCACTCGAATCGGCATGGCTGGACTCGGGCTTTCAGCTTGGGCGCGACGCGCTGCTCGAGCGCGCCGCGAAAATGGACCGGTAGCCCTGTCAGGCCGCGTCGCGGACCTTTTCGATGCGTGAGCGGATCGCTTCGACCATCGTCTCGCGAATTACCGTTTCGCCATGCGTTTGGCGCAGATGTTCGACGGCGCGCCGCATGATCTCCGCCTCTTCCTCATGACGCGTGTGCCACTCGCAGCCTGGAACGAGCGATCCGCAGTGAAACTCCTTCATGGGTTTCCTCCTTCTCGTTGTGATTTGCCTGGGCGAGTATAACACACGATCGCCGCTTTGGTTGCCGCAGATGCCATAGACCGGCCGGAAACAATGGGGCCACCCGGGGTCGTCAGGGCCATTTGACCGTTGGCGGCAGGCTGGAGAGAATGGACGCGACATTGCCGCCTGTTTTCAGGCCAAAGATGGTGCCGCGGTCGTGCAGCAGGTTGAACTCTGCGTAGCGGCCACGCCGGACAAGCTGTTCGTCGCGATCCGCGTCGCTCCATTGCGTCGCGAAATTGCGCTGCGCGATCTTCGGGTAGATATCGGCGAAAGCTTCGCCGACCTGCCGCACGAAGGCGAAATCCGCCTCCCAGCCGCCCAGCGACTCAGGTGAATGCTGCCAGTCGAAAAAGATGCCGCCGATGCCGCGCGGCTCGTTGCGGTGGGGCAGGAAGAAATAATCATCGCACCATTTCTTCAGCCTGTCGTAATCGGCAACCGGCAAATGCGCGGCGCAGGCCTCGCGCATCGCGGCATGAAAATCGACGCTGTCCTGATCGATCTGCGTGCGGCGTCGATCGAGCACCGGCGTAAGGTCGGCGCCGCCGCCGAACCACCAGCGCGACGTGACGACCATGCGGGTGTTCATATGCACGGTGGGCACATGCGGGTTCCAGGGATGGGCGATCAGCGAAATCCCGCTGGCCCAAAAACGCGGGTCTTCCTCGCCGCCGGGCATCTGCTTGCGGAACTCGGGCGAGAATTCTCCAAAGACGGTCGAGACGTGCACGCCGACTTTCTCGAAAACGCGCCCGCGCATGATCGACATGACGCCGCCACCACCCGCGCCGCCATCGCGCTGCCACGGCGTGCGTTCAAAACGGCCCGGCTCGGATGACGCCGCCGTTTCCTCGGGCACGTCATCTTCCAGGGTTTCCAGATCGTGGCAGATGCGGTCGCGCAGCGCCTCGAACCAGTTCCGCGCTGCTGCCTTTTTCGCTTCGATATCGTCCGGCAGTCCGGTCGGGATGTCGGGTCGTTCCACGGCTGATCCGATCCTGATTGCCCGCGCTCGCGGCTGTGAATGCTACGCCCGTCTGGCGGCAAAATGACTCGTAATTTCCTGCCGCGATCCCTAATCTCATCATATCGTCGGTCAAGGAGGTGTTATTGTCGCGCCTGCCATCAAGACCTGCCTTGGAAGGCCTGAAGCGGCGTCTGGCCGAAGGCAGAGACAAGCCGCGCGATGGCTTTTTGCGCGAAACCTTCGTGCTACCGCGCACCGATGCGCGCAGCAAGGCGCGCGAATGGTTCGACCGCTGGCCCAAGCAAGCCTATTGGACGGAAATCGAAAGCTGGTTCGAACGCCCCGGGGATGTCATCGAGTTTACGATGAGGCGGCTGCCGGTGGCGGACTAGGGCAGTAGGGCAGTAGGGCAGTAGGGCAGTAGGGCAGTAGGGCAGTAGAGGATGCCCCAAAGAATTGATTCGTATAGAGCTTTTTGCAGCCTGACCCGAAAGTGGCGCCCCGAATAGCTGCCCTACTGCCCTACTGCCCTGCCTCAATGCCCCTCGAACCCAATCAGCGCCCGCACATCGACCCCGAGCGCTTCCAGCTTCTTGCGGCCGCCGAGGTCAGGCAGGTCGATGACGAAGCAGGCGGCGACGATGTCCGCGCCCATCTGCCGGAGCAGCTTTGCTGCCCCCTCGGCAGTGCCGCCCGTGGCGATCAGATCGTCGACGAGAATCACCCTTTCGCCGGGCACGACGGCGTCCTTGTGCATCTCCATTTCGTCGAGGCCATATTCCAGCGAATAGGCGATGCGCACCGTGTCATGTGGCAGCTTGCCCTTCTTGCGGATCGGAATGAAGCCCGCCGAGAGCTGATGGGCGATGGCTCCCCCCAGGATGAAACCGCGCGCCTCGATACCGGCGATCTTGTCGATCTTCTGGCCGGCATAGGGATGCACCAACTCGTCGATCGCGCGGCGGAAGGCGCGCGCATTGCCGAGCAGCGTGGTGATGTCCCGAAACAGGATGCCCGGCTTCGGATAGTCCGGGATCGTGCGGATCGCGGCAAGCAGCGTTTCTTCAAGGGACGATTTCATGTTGGACCTCTTGCTGGCCCACCGTCGTAATGCGCTGCGGCCCCAATTGGAAGTAGAGCAGATTGGTCGCGATGTTCGAGGTAATCAACGCGATCCAGCCAACTCCAGCAATGCTTGACGGACCCCCACCCCACCCCTACCTTGGGTAAGATTGAGGATACCGACATGGTCGTTATGGAGATCAAAGACAACGTCATTTGGGCAAAGCACCTTGAGACGGATAGCCGGTTGCATCAGTCCATTATGAGCCTTGGCGAAGCCGAAAAGATTCGCCTCTCTGTCGACGGCATTGAAGGCGATTGGCAGAAGATGAAAACCGGTGTCGATGGACGTCCGGTGCAGGGGATCAAACCAGTCGGCAAGATGGCGGCTGTCTGGAAACGGTGGCAGGCCCGCCGCGGCGACAAAGTCGCGGTCTCCTTCCCGCGTGAAGAGGGCGACCCGTTGCTCCGCCTCGCCGACCTGACCTTCGAGGAATGGTACAGCGCCGAAGACGAGGAGGCCTATGGTGAGCTACGGCCGCTTTGATGTTGTTCTGGTGCTGTTTCCCTTCACCGAGAAGAAGGGCCAGAAGCAGCGGCCGGCCATCGTCCTTTCAAACCGTTCCTTCAACGATCAGCACCGCCACGCCATCGTTGCGATGGTGACCACAGCAAGCCAAACGCGGTGGCCAAGTGATCTGGGGCTTTCCGGCTATGTCGAAGCGGGGCTGCGGAGCCCATCGGTGGCGAGAGCGAAGTTGTTTACGATTTCATACGACCTCGTCCCTGGTCGTGTCGGAACACTGTCCAACGCGGACGCCATGGCGATGGAAAACTGGCTGGGTGTTTTGATCTCCAGCAAACTCGTCTCCGGGCATTGAAAAAGGGCGCACGCGGCGCCCTTTTTTGATCGAAGCATCTCCGGTCGGCTCAGTGAGCCTCCTTGGCCCACACCTTGCGCTTGACCAGATAGACCATCGCGCCAAACACCAGCAGGAACATGAGCACCCGGAAGCCGGTCTTCTTGCGCTCCTCAAGATGAGGCTCGGCGACATACATCAGGAACGCTGAAACGTCGCGCGCATATTGGTCCACCGTCTGCGGCGAGCCGTCCTCATATGTCACCTGGTCATCGGAGAGCGGCGGCGCCATCGCCAGCGCTTTGCCGTTGATGAAATAGGGGTTGTAGTGCGTGCCCTCGGCGATCTCCATGCCCGCCGGCGGCGTCTCGTCGTAGCCGGTCAGGAGGGAGTGGATGTAGTCCGGCCCGCTTTCCTGATAGCCGGTGAAGATGTCGATGACGAACTGCGGGAAGCCGCGTGTCACGCCGCGCGCCTTGGCAAGCAGCGACATGTCCGGCGGGGCGGCGCCTCCATTGGCCGCGGCCGCAGCCTCCGGGTTCGGGAACGGTGACGGGAAATAGTCCGACGGCACGCCTGGCTGGTCCGCCATCTCGCCGTCATCACCCATCTTCGGGATCGTGTACTCGGCGGCGAAGGCTTTCACCTGCGCTTCGGAGTAGCCCAGGTGTTCCAGCGCGCGGAACGGCACGAGGTTCATCGAATGACAGGCTGCGCAGACTTCCTTGTAGACCTTCAATCCGCGTTGCAGCTGGCCCTTGTCATAGGTGCCGAACGGACCGGCGAACGACCAGCTCTCTTCCCTCGGCGGCCTGATCGGGAAATGCGCCGGCTCGGCTTCATGGTTGGCCGCGTGCGCTTCGCCTTCAGCATGCGGAGCCTCGCCGCCGGAGCCTTCCGGCTTGTCAGCGTTCTGCACAGGCTGTTCCGCAGGCGCTGCAGGTGTGGCGGCAGGCGCTTCGGCAGGCGCTGGTTGGGCAGGCGCCGGCTGCGCTTCCTGGCTGAGGGCAAAACCCGCCGAGCCGCCAAGGAGCAGGCCGAGCGCGGTGAAACCGTGGAGAATCTTCTTCATTTCAATTGTCCCTCTCCGGTCCCTGCCGATCAGCCCATGGTTTGCGGCGATGCCGCCGCGCCGACCGGGTGGCCGGAGCCGCCCTTGTTCTTTTCGAGTACAGCTTCGGTGATCGAATTCGGCAGCCGCTTCGGCGTTTCAATCAGGCCGAGTAGCGGCATGACCACGAGGAAGAAGGCGAAGTAGAGGATCGTCGAAACCTGCATGGCGGGAATGTACCAGCCCTCCGCCGGCTTGGAGCCCAGCCAGCCAAGGAAGATGGCGTTGGCGGCGAAGATCCAGAAGAACAGCTTGTACCAGGGCCGGTAGACCGCCGAGCGCACCTTCGACGTGTCGAGCCACGGCACGACGAACAGCACGGCGATCGCGCCGAACATGGCAATGACGCCGCCAAGCTTGGAGTTGATCGGGCCGATGTTGAAGGTGACGGCGCGCAGGATCGCGTAGAAGGGCAGGAAGTACCATTCCGGCACGATGTGCGCTGGCGTCTTCAGCGAATTGAACTGCGTGTAGTTGTCGGGGTGGCCGAGATAATTCGGCATGTAGAAGATGAAATAGGCGAAGACGAACAGGAACACGATCATGCCGAACGCGTCCTTGATGGTCGCATAGGGCGTGAAGGGCAGGGTGTCCGTCTTCGACTTGACTTCGATGCCGGTCGGATTGGTCTGTCCGGTGACATGCAGCGCCCAGACGTGCAGCACGACGACGCCGGCAATCATGAACGGCAGCAGATAGTGCAGCGAGAAGAAGCGGTTCAGCGTGGGGTTATCGACAGCGAAGCCGCCGAGCAGCAATTGCTGGATCCATTCGCCCACCAGCGGGATGGCCGTAAAGAAGCCGGTGATCACGGTTGCGCCCCAGCCCGACATCTGGCCCCATGGCAGCACATAGCCCATGAAGCCCGTCGCCATCATCAGCAGGTAGATGATGCAGCCGAGAATCCACAGCAGCTCGCGGGGCGCTTTATAGGAGCCGTAATAGAGGCCGCGGAAGATGTGGATATAGACCGCGATGAAGAAGAAGGACGCGCCGTTGGCGTGCATGTAGCGCAGCAGCCAGCCGGAATTCACGTCGCGCATGACCTTCTCGACCGAATCGAAAGCCAGGCGGGTGTCGGAGGCGTAGTGCATCGCCAGCACGATGCCGGTCAGGATCTGCACGACCAGCATGATCGAGAGAATGCCGCCAAAGGTGTAGGCGTAGTTCAGGTTGCGCGGCACCGGGTAGGACACGAACGAATCGTGCACCAGGCGCGGCAAGGGCATGCGCGCGTCGATCCAGCGTTCGATGCCGGTCTTGGGCGTATAGGTCGAGTGTCCACCGCTCATGGTCAAATCCCTGCCGTCAGCCGATGCGGATCTTGGTATCGGAGATGAAGCTGTACACCGGCACCTCCAGATTGTTTGGCGCCGGACCTTTGCGGATGCGTCCCGCAGTGTCGTAGTGCGAACCATGGCAAGGGCAGAACCAGCCGCCGAAATCGCCCTGCTGGCCGAGCGGCACGCATCCGAGATGCGTGCACACGCCGACCATGACGATCCAGTTTTCCTTATCCTTGCCGGCCGAGCGGTCGAGATCGGTCGCCGCGGCGTCGCTGGCCAGGTTTTCGTTGCGGGCGACCGGGTCCTTCAGGTCCTCAAGCGGAACCTCCTGGGCGGCCTTCACTTCTTCAGGCGTGCGGTTGCGAATGAAGACGGGCTTGCCGCGCCATTTCACGACCAGCGAAGACCCTGGCTCGAGCGAGCCGACGTCGACTTCGATCGAGGATTGCGCCAGCGTCGAGGCATCGGGCCGCATCTGATCGATGAACGGCCACACCGCCGCACCAGCGCCGACGACGCCGGCCATGCCGGTCGCTATGTAAAGAAAATCGCGGCGTGTGGGCTCGTCGCTTGCGTCGTGTGCGCTCACCGGCTCAGGTCCTTCTGCCTTCCTCACCGTCGGTGGAGCCAACTGTCCCCGCTCCAAGCCCAGTCCCGACGGCGCATGGCTGCAGGCTGGCGCATTTCCTCCGGCTTTTGAATTGGGTTTATGCGCGAGCGCCGGTCTTGTCCAGCGGCCCCAAAGCCCCATGTCAGATTGTCGCGGGGTTTTCCGGCGTAGATTCAATGCTTCGCGATGCGGAGGTTCAGCCGATGCCGCTGCGGCGTCGAAACCTGCGAGCACGCGGGTCGCTATGCGCTGCATTTCCAGGGCTTTGGCTGCGGTTGATGCAACCAGCTTTTACCGCGCGCCCAGCCGCGCAAGCACTTCGCGGGGGATGCCATATTCGCGGATGGCGTCGTCGTGGCGGCGCAGGCCGCACAGTTCGCGCTGAATGAAATAGCCCCACACGGCGTTTGCGGCGTCCTTGACCAGTGGCAGGCGGTCGGCGGGCTCGCCCTGGAAGGTGCGCAGGCGCTGCAGCTTCTCTTGGACCATGGCGCCGGCGTAGCCGAGAGAGGAGGCTTTCTCGGCCGCGACTTCGTAGTCCAGCGCGCTCTGCAGGCTGTCCTGCAGCGTCCCGGCGGAGAATCGTGAGGGCGGACGCAACGACGACATGGCCGCGGCCTATTCCGCTGCCTCGGCCAGAAAGCCGCCGGACTGGCGGCGCCAAAGCCGCGCGTATATTCCGCTGCGCGCGAGCAACTCGTCATGCGTACCTTGCTCGACGATGCGCCCCTGATCGATGACGACGAGACGGTCGAGCGCCGCGATGGTCGACAGGCGGTGGGCGATGGCGATCACGGTCTTGCCGTGCATCAGCTTTGAGAGGTTCTGCTGGATTGCGGCTTCGACATCGGAATCGAGCGCCGACGTGGCTTCGTCCAGCACCAGGATCGGCGCATCCTTGAGGAACACGCGCGCAATGGCGATGCGCTGGCGCTGGCCGCCGGATAGCTTGACGCCGCGTTCGCCGACATAGGCGTCGTAGCCTGTGCGCCCGCGCACGTCCTGCAGTTTCTCGATGAATTCATGCGCCTCCGCCTTCTCGGCAGCGGCGACCAGCCGGTCGTCGCTCGCGTTCGGCGTGCCCAGCCGGATGTTGTCGCGCAGCGAGCGGTGGAACAGCGCGGTATCCTGGCTGACCACGCCGATGGCGCCGCGCAGCGATGATTGCGTCACAGCGGCAACATTCTGGCCATCGATCAGAATGCGGCCGCCCTCGACGTCGTAGAGGCGCAGGATCAAATTGATCAGCGTGGTCTTGCCCGCGCCGGACGGCCCGACCAGCCCCACCTTCTCGCCCGGCGTGACCACGAGATTGATACGATCGAGCACGCCCGACCCCTTGCCGTAATGGAAGGAGACATTGTCGAGGCGGATCTCGCCGCCGGTGACATCGAGCGTCGTGGCGTCCGGCGCATCAAGGAGGCCGAGCGGCTGGGCGATCAGTTTCTTCGAATTTTCCAGCACGCCAAGGTTACGCAGTATGGCGTTCAACTGCATCATCAGGCGTCCGAGCAGCATGTTCAGGCGCAGCATGAGGCTGAGCGTGAAGGCCACGGCGCCGACGGTGATGGCGCCGCTGACCCATAGATGCACGGCGAAGCCGGCGATTGCCGTGATCATCGTGCCGGAGAGCGCGGTCAGGCAGATGCGCAGCGTGCTCAACCGCCGCATGAAGGGGTGCATGGCGGCGAGATATTGTTCGAAGCCGTCGCGGATGAAGCTGTCGTCACCGTCAGGCGAAAACAGCTTCAGCGTCTGGATGTTTGAATAGCTGTCGACAATGCGACCGTTCACCATGGAGCCGGCCTCGGCCGTAGCCTCGGCATATTTGCGGATCGAGGGCAGGAAGATGCGGGCCAGGATGCCGAAACCCGCCATCCAGACAATCACAAGACCGGCGAGCCGCCAGTCCAGCCCGCCGACCAGCGCCAGCGTGGTGATCGAATAGACGATGACGAACCAGATCACTTCGATGAAGTTGCCGAGCAGGTCGCCGGTTGCCTGTCCCGACTGCCAGACCTTGTTGGCGATGCGGCCGGCGAAATCGTTCTGGAAGAAGGTGAAGGACTGGCGTGACACATGCCGGTGCGCCTGCCAGCGCACGAGATTGTAGAAATGCGGCGTCACGGTCTGCCCGTCGAGAAGCGCGGTCAGGGCCACCACCAGGGTGCGGCCAATCATGACCACGAAGGCCATGAACAAAAGCTCCGCCCCGGCGTGATCCCACAGGACCTGCCAGCTGCGCTCGGCCGGCAGCGTGTCCAAGAGGTCCACCAGCCGGCCGACGAAGTAGAACAGCCCGGCCTCGACCAGCGGCGCCAGACCGCCGACCAGCAGCATGAAGAAGAAGGCCGACTTTGCCTGGCTGAGAAAATGCCAGAGAAAACCGGTCACCGTCGTCGGCGGCATCAGCGTCGCCGGCGGGCGGAAGACGTCGATCCACTCCTCGAAGCGGCGGTAGATAGGATCGAGAAGGCTCATCCGGTTCCTGTCGACGGCGCGATTAATGTGGCCACAAATACTCTTGGCGAACCGTACATTTTTGTGTACACAATTAATGCAGGCGCGGGCGAACTATGAAGTTTGAGTGGGATGAGAACAAGGCAAGGTCCAACAAGGCCAAGCATCGTGTCGATTTTCGTTTTGCCGAAGCGTTCGATTTCCGTAGTGCATAGATCGAGGCTGACCAAGACGCCGACTATGGCGAGGACCGCTGGCTGGCCATCGGGTTCGCAGGTATCAATCTCCTGGCGATGGTATTTGCCGAGCCCAGGCCGGATGTCATCCGGGTGATCTCGCTCAGAAAAGCGTCCATCGAAGAAAGCAAACGCTATGCCGACAGCTTCTAGACCCAAGATTGCGACGGTACCGGGCGAGCCAAGGCTGCCCCGGGCGATTGCCGCTTTGCGCAGCAAGCCACTGACGACAGAGGAGCGTGCGGACGCGAAGCGTCGAGCCCTCGCGGCCCTCGAGCGCATGACCGAGGAAGAGGACAATGAGGTGACGCGAGCGGCATTGTCCGATCCGGACACACCGCTATGGGATGAAGTTGCGGGAAACAATGAACGACGCCGCGCCGGCCGGCCTCCGCTTCCGAGGACAAAACGCTCGGTGCATCTGCGTATCGACCAAGAGGTGGTAGACTTCTTCGTCAAGGACGGCGCGGGCTGGCAGACCCGCATGAATGCGGCGCTGCGCAAGGCTGCGGGTCTGAAATAACTCATTCCGCCGCCTGATCGAGCGGCGCGGGTTCCGCGTCCGGATCGTCGTGCAACAGGAACCCGCCCGACTGGCGCTGCCAGAGCTGTGCATAGAGACCGCCCTCCGCCAGCAGCTGATCGTGCGTGCCTTCCTCGATGACACGGCCCTTGTCCATGACGATGAGCCGGTCCATCGCCGCGATGGTCGAGAGCCGGTGGGCGATGGCGATCACCGTCTTGCCTTCCATCAGCCGGTAGAGGTTTTCCTGGATCGCCGCCTCCACCTCCGAGTCCAGCGCGGACGTGGCTTCGTCGAGGATGAGGATCGGCGCGTCCTTGAGCATGACGCGCGCGATGGCGACGCGCTGGCGCTGGCCACCCGAGAGTTTGACGCCTCGCTCTCCGACATGGGCGTCGAAGCCCTGGCGTCCTTTCGGATCGGTCAGGGTGGCGATGAAGTCGAGCGCCTCGGCCCGCTTCGCCGCTTCGACCATGTCGCTCTCGCTCGCGTCCGGGCGGCCATAGAGGATGTTGTCGCTGACCGAACGGTGCAGCAGGGATGTGTCCTGCGTCACCATGCCGATCTGGGCGCGCAGAGAGTCCTGCGTGACGGCGGCGATATCCTGGCCGTCAACCAGAATGCGCCCGCTTTCGATGTCGTAGAAGCGGAGCAGCAGGTTGACGAGCGTCGATTTTCCCGCCCCCGATCGCCCGACAATGCCCACCTTCTCGCCCGGCTGAACGGTCAGGGACAGATCCTCGATAACGCCCTTCTTCTTGCCGTAGTGGAAACGGACATGGTCGAAGGCAATCAGCCCTTCGGTGACGTTGAGCCCTTTCGCGCCGGGTTCGTCCTCGACAAGACGGGGGAGGGAGATGGATGTGATGCCGTCGCGCACCGTGCCGACATTCTCGAACAGCGCCGACATTTCCCACATGATCCAGTGCGACATGCCCCACATGCGCAGAACCAGCGAAATCACCACCGCCACCGCGCCGACCGTCACCATCTCGTTGAGCCACAGCCAGATAGACAGGCCACCCACCGATACCAGCAGCAGCGAGTTCAGCAGGCCGAGCAGTGCGAACAGCACGGTTCCGAGCCGCATCGAGCGATACACCGTGTCCATGAACTCCGACATCGCCTCGCGCGCATAGGAGGCCTCGCGCTTGGCATGCGAGAACAGCTTCACCGTCTGGATATTGGCGTAGCTGTCGACGACGCGTCCGGTCATGCTGGAGCGCGCGTCGGCCTGCTGCTCCGCAACTTGGCCGAGGCGTGGAATGAAGGCGCGCAGCAGCGCGATGTACAGCGCCAGCCAGGCCAGCAGCGGCAGCGCAAGCCGCCAATCGGCGGAGGCCGCGAGGATAAGAATGCCGATGAAATAGACGACGACGTAGTTCAGCACGTCGACCACCTTCAGGATGCATTCCCGCACGGCGAGCGCCGTCTGCATCAGCTTGGTGGCGATCCGGCCGGCGAATTCATCCTGGTAGAAAGTCATCGACTGCTTGAGCAGATAGCGATGCACCTGCCAGCGGATGCGCATCGGGTAGTTGCCCATCAGCGTCTGCTGCGAATAGAGCGAGCGGAACCAGTCCAGCACCGGCATGATGACCAGCACCAGCACCGCCATCGCCGCCAGCTTCCAGCCTTCCGTCTGAAGGAAGGTCTGCTTGTTGGCCTTGGTCAGCCAATCGACGATGTCGCCCATGAAGCCGAACAGCCAGACCTCGGCGAAGGCCAATATGGCCATCAGCACCGAGGTGATGGCGATGAACGGCCAGGCCCCCTTGGTGTAATGCATACAGAAGGCGAGCAGCGTCTTCGGCGGCTCGACCGGCTCTTCCGAGGGGAAGGGGTTCAGGAGTTGTTCAAAACGGCGAAACATCGGTCTCTCACAGATAGAATGCTTCCAGCCGCGCCGCAAACGGTCTCGTCAGGCGGCACGGCGGAACTGGATCACCTTGGCGCCGTCTGCCGGCGCAAGATGGCTGATATGGGGAATGTCCAGCATCGGCTCCTCCGAGGCGATCGCCTCGGAGGAGTTGGCGCGGAACGCCGCCACGATACGGCTCCAGATCGAACGGCGCGGCAAGCGCACCGCCTGACTGAAGTCGATATCCGGCAAGTCGCCGCGCCGTGACGCTCGCTGCGGCGGGGGAGGGTCCGCAGATGGCCGATGTTCGCCGAAACCGAAAGCAAAAGCCGCGCGCCGTGATTCAGCCGGCCCTATCGCGCCGGGCTGGATTTCAGAGACAGGGATATAGGGGGCTTTGGGGCCCCGGGAGAAAAACGATGACATGGTCGGATTCCTTGCAAAGCGGAAAACAGGTTCCGGCGGGAATCAGATCGAGCGTGTCTGGAATTTCAGAGAAGAACGTCGAACCGGATCCGCGCCGTCAGGCGGTTAGCCCAAAGGCAATTCGCCCACACCAGGGGCGCATGGCGATGGTTGTGAAATGATCCATTGACCCCTCCGTTGGTTCGCGTTGAAAGGAGCCGCCGTATACTCCGGGCCGACGAAAAATTCTACCCGGAATCGACGTTGGTCCAATCCATCCCGGCTTGGTGTGGCCAACGCGCAACGCAACAGGAGGAGGGCGTCTTGGATCGACTGCTGCGCATTGCGCTCTACCAGCCGGATATCGCCGGCAATACAGGCACGATACTGCGCATGGCCGCGTGCCTGGGATTGGGGGTCGACATCATCGAGCCCGCCGGCTTCGACATGTCCGACCGCAATCTCAAGCGCGCCGGCATGGATTATCTTGAGATTGCCGCGCTCACCCGCCATGTCGATTTCGCGGCGTTCGACGCCTGGCGCAGCGGGCAGGGCAGGCGGCTGGTACTGCTCTCCACCAAGGCGGCGGTGCCTTACACGCAGTTCGCCTTCCTGCCCGACGACATTCTCCTTTTCGGGCGCGAATCCGCCGGAGTGCCCGATGCGGTTCATGATCGCGCCGATGTGCGGCTGGTTATTCCGCAGGCTGCGGGACGCAGCCTCAACCTGGCCGTCAGCGCGGCCATGGCGGCCGGGGAGGCTGTACGGCAGGTCGGCTAGAGTGGCCGCCGTGTCGGGCGCGAAGCTGTCCCGCTCCCAATGGCTTTTCTCGTTCCGCTCCATCTCATCCTCCAGTTTGCCAACCGAAAGATCACTTGATAGAACCTCAACATTAGTTGAGGTCAAGCGGGTTTTGAAATGCCGAGAGAACTCACGGTCGGCCAGGTTGCGGAGCGCAGCGGCGTCGCCGTCTCCGCGCTGCATTTCTATGAATCGCGCGGGCTGATCCGCAGCCATCGCACCGCCGGCAATCAGCGGCGCTTCGGCGGCGACGTGTTGCGGCGGGTGGCCATCATCAAGGTCGGGCAGGAGGTCGGCATATCGCTGGCCGACATCGGCGCTGCCCTGGCCACATTGCCCGATAGCCGCACGCCAACCGTCAGGGATTGGGAAAAGCTGTCGCGCGGATGGGCCGCCGATCTGGACCACCGCATCGCGCGGCTGCAGAAGCTGCGTGACGGATTGACGGATTGCATCGGCTGCGGGTGCCTCTCCATCGACAAATGCAAATTGCGCAATCCCGGCGACGAACTTGCGGGCGAAGGGCCCGGCGCGAGACGGCTGGAGGTTTGAATTGAGGTTGACTGATTGAAAGCACCCCACCCCAGACCTTCGGTCGGACCCTTCCCCCCAAGGGCCAATCAAGGGGAGGGTAAGAGCGGCGTCCCGGCCGGCTTTACCTCCCCCTCGATGGGGGAGGTGGCGCAAAGCGCCGGTGGGGGTGATGAGTCAAGCTTCGCGGCCCCCTGTCTGACGACCACGTTCGTCAGCGGTGGCCGGTGGGCGTGAAGCCGGATAGGATCGACGGCAACGGAGGAAGACCCGTATGCCGACAGAGAAAGCGCAGTCGCTGAAGCCTATCTCGTCGTCCGATGTCGCGTGGACGGAATGGTCAGACGTGCCGCGCTTCGGCGTCCGCTACAAGCACCTGACGCTGGCCGCAGGGGGCGAAGGCTATAATGTCGGCGTTGCGATCGAAGAACTGCCGCCGGGCAAGCAGAGTTCGCCGCAGCATTTTCACATTTTTGAGGAGGAGCATCTGTTCATTCTCGACGGCTCGCTCACTTTGCGCCTGGGTGAAAAGACCTACGCTATGAACGCTGGCGACTATGTCTGCTTCCCCGCCGGGCAAAAGGTCGGGCACTGTCTCGTCAACACCAGCGGCGCGACCTGCCGCTATGTGATCCTGGGCGAACACAATCCGAATGAGGTGGTTATCTATACCGACTCGAGAAAGGTACTCGTGCGGGCGTTGGGGCGGCGGGCGCTCTTCGACCTCGACGCCACGCGCACCTATTGGGATGGCGAGGAAACGGGACTGGGAGAGGGCGAACAGCCGCCGCCCGATGACGCGGGCATGGCTGAGCAACCGCGCGATGCTCTGCCGCCAATTTCCTCGCATGATCTAGACTGGATCGCCGAAGGGGAGGGGACGCGGTTTGGCGGGCTTTCAAAGCGTCTCACCCATACCGTCGCCGGCAGCAATTATCGGGTTGGCGTGCGGATAGAGTCGCCTGCGCCGGGGAAGCGCCTCGCCCCTACGCACTATCACATGCTTGAGGAGGAACATGCGCTGATCCTGGAGGGGCAGGTGACATTGATTCTCGGGGAGGAGCGATATCGGATGACCGCGGGCGACTATGTCTGCTTCCCTGCGGGCCGCAGGGTCGGCCATTCCTTCCTGAACGACAGCGACAGCCCTTGCAGCTATCTCATGATCGGCGAACGAAATCCCAGCGAAGTCTGCGTCTATCCGGATTCGAACAAGGTCGCCGTCGATGCGCTGCTGCCCGTAGACAGTATCTTCGACATGGGCACGGTAAAGACATATTGGGACGGCGAGCAGACCGGCTGAGCATGGGCGAAACCGCCCTGGCTCAAAATCCGCGGATGGCCTCATAGAGCGTGATCGCCGCCACAGCGAGCAGCAGCGCTCCGGCTCCCCGGCCAATCCAGATCGTCGCGGCGGGATTGGACACCAGCGCGTCGCGGCCCTTCACCGCGGCAAGCGCCAGCCCGCCATAGATCGACCCCTGCACCACAACCGTCATGATGCCCATCACCACGGCCTGCGGCAGCAGCGGCCCATATTCAGTCTTCAGGAATTGCGGAAAGACCGACAGAACAAACATCCACGCCTTGGGATTGACGAGGCAGGTTATCAGCCCCTGGAGGAAGATGCGGCCGACCGGCCTTGGGCGCTCAATCTCGATCGCATCGATCTGGATTGTGCTGCGCAACAGGCTCCGCCCGATCCACATCATGTAGAGCGATCCGGCAACCAGCATCACGTTAAAGACAGCGGGAATGAGCGTCGCCAGTACGATCACCAGCGCCAGGCCGATCACGGTGTGGGCGGCGCCGCCGAGCATGATGCCCGCCGTCGCCGCCATGCCGGCGCGCCTGCCGCCGACCAGCGCATTCGCGAGCACGAACAGCATATCCATGCCCGGAACGATGACGATGCCGGCAACAAGGGCGAAATAGAGCCACAAATGTTCGAAGTAGGTCACGACAGATCCCGCCCAACATCGGTGCCGACAAAGCGCATTTGCACGGCGCAGTCATTGAGCCAGGAACCGGGATTGCTGACAGCCTCCTGTCAGGAGCCGCGATGGTCGTTATTGAATGGTTGTGGCGTGGCGGTGAACGGCTACGCCGCTTTCACCAGCGCCGCACTTTCGAACTCGAGCACCTTGTCGCCCGTTGAATCGTGGCCCTCGCCCCAGATGGTCATGACGTGCCAGCCCGGCCGCGTGGCAAGAGGCCGATGGTTCAGCACCTTGCGGGTGTAGCGCACGGTCTCGCCGGCGAAGACCGGCTTCAGCCATTTTAGATTGCGAAAGCCCGGCGATGGGCCGAATTCCGGTTTCGGGCCAGGCCCCTGCCAGGCCGGCGTGACAGCCTCGGTCTCAATATTGCACTTCATCCAGGCGGCCGCGGTATGCCAGCCTGACGCGCACAAGCCGCCAAAGACGCTCTGCTTGGCCAGTTCCGCATCGACGTGGAAGGGCTGCGGATCGTATTTGCGCGCGAACGCCTTGATCGATTCAGGGTCGAACGTGTGCGTGCCGATGTCGACGGTTTCGCCGACGCGCAGAAACTCATCCAGTGTCATGACTGCCCCCGCAGCAGAAACATGCCGGTGTTCTGGAGTTCGAATACCTGCTCGCCGCGCTGGTTGGTCATCTCGGCGCGCATGGTGACGAAACCCAGATTGGGACGCTTGGCGGAAATCCGCTTCGACAGAACGGTCGATTTCGCCATCAGCGTATCGCCAGCCAGGACCGGCTTCTTCCACTTCACGTAATCGATGCCGGGCGAGCCCTGCGACGTCGAATCGAGCACGAGGTTGTCGCACAGCATTCGCATGAACATGGCGCAGCTGTGCCAGCCCGACGCCGACAAGCCGCCGAGAATGCCGGCCTTGCCCGCTTGTTCGTCGAGATGCATCGGCTGCGGATCGAATTCGGAAGCAAACTCGACAATCTCGTCCGCGGTTACGGTCTTGCTGCCGAGGTCGATGCTGCCGCCCTCGACGAAGTCCTCAAACGCCCAACTCTTGGTTGTCATGGCCCACCCAGATTTTTCGCGGCGACAATGGCTGCTCTCGCCCGGCGGCGCAATGCGTGGATGGCGGAAAACCGGTTGGCACAGCGCGTGGCCTGGAAGGAGTGTCGCAGGAGCCGGAAGCGCCAAAGGCGCGAGAGTGCGGCTGTTGGCGGCCGTCCGGGCCGGCTGCCCTTTCAAGGGCAGCCTCGATGGCGATCAGGTGTTGAACTTGAACAGCAGGATGTCGCCGTCCTGCACGACATATTCCTTGCCTTCGTCGCGCGCCTTGCCGGCTTCCTTCGCCGGCACTTCGCCGCCAAGCGCAACATAGTCGTCATAACCGATCGTCTGGGCGCGAATGAAGCCGCGCTCGAAATCCGTATGGATGACACCGGCGGCTTGCGGCGCCTTGGTCCCGCGCTCGATCGTCCAGGCCCGCGTTTCCTTCGGACCGGCGGTGAAATAGGTGATGAGATGCAGCAGATCGTAGCCGGCGCGGATCAGCTTATCCAGGCCCGGTTCCTCCAGCCCCATCGTGGCGAGAAACTCCATCTCCTCCTCATCGGGCAGCTGCGCAACTTCCGCCTCGATCGCCGCCGAAATGATGACGGTGCTGGCGCCCTTCGCGTCCGCCATCGCCTCCACCGCCTTGGTATGCGCGTTGCCGGCCGCGGCGTCCGCCTCGGCGACATTGCAGACGTAGAGAACCGGATGCGCAGTGAGCAGGTTCAAGCCCTGCAAGATGGTTAGATCCTCGTGGGCGATGCCCTTCAGCATCACGCGCGCCGGCTTGCCCTCCTGGAGCAGCGCCAGAGCCTTCTCCATGACAGGCAGTACGGTCGTTGCTTCCTTGTCCTTGGACTGGCCGCGCTTGCGGATGCCGACGATGCGGCGCTCAAGGCTTTCAAGGTCGGACAGCATCAGTTCGGTTTCGACCGTCTCGGCGTCCGCGACGGGGTCGATACGGCCCTCGACATGGGTGATGTCGTCATTCTCGAAGCAGCGCAGCACATGAACGATGGCGTCGACCTCGCGGATATTGGCGAGGAACTGGTTGCCAAGGCCTTCGCCCTTCGACGCACCGCGCACGAGGCCGGCGATGTCGACGAAGGAGATACGCGTCGGAATGATCTCCTTCGATTTGGCAATCGAGGCGATCTTGTCCAGCCGCTTGTCCGGAACGGCAACCTCGCCGGTGTTCGGCTCGATCGTGCAGAAGGGATAGTTGGCGGCCTGTGCCGCCGCCGTGCGGGTGAGCGCATTGAACAGCGTCGACTTGCCGACGTTGGGCAAGCCAACGATGCCGCATTTGAAACCCATGATGATGGTCCTATCGGGAAACCAGAATTTGGTCCGGGCTATGGGCGAAAGGGGAGACGATCGTCAAGCCCTGGATGGTCTGGCTGTCTTGCAGGTCTTTGGACAGAAAGTGCGTACAGTTGAGTTCCAGGGCCGACGCGAGAAGCAGACAGTCCCACCAGGAGTAGGCCGTGTTGGCGCGGATCGTTCGAGCGAGTTGGGTCGTCGAAGCGGTGACGGGCGATTGCCCAAGGAATGCAATGCTGTCGTCAGCCTCGAACACTTCATCCATGGAAAGGTCTCGACGCTTGCGCAGCATCACATGAGTGACTTCGTTCAAGACTTAAAGATTGGTTCGAGCGGCGCCGATCTCAGCCGCCGAGCGAAGCCAGTGCGCCGAGGCTACAGATTTATCCGTTGCGGTGAGGTCACGAGTATACAGCAAAATATTGCTGTCCATGAACACCTTAGCGCCGGGCATTGCGCTCTTCTGCCGTCGGCATTCGACCGTTCTCAGAGATTTGCAGCTTAGGCCCGGCAAAGAAACGCTCAAGAGCCGCGACATGCTTCGTGCGACGCTCAACTTCCTCGGCCAAGGATTTTGGCCGGTCCTAATCGCCGCCCTTGCCGAACAGCTTCTTCAGCATGGCGGCCATGGGGCCACTCTCGGGCAATTTGACTGCCGGCGCCTGCGGCCGCGCCTGGCGAATATGGCTCTGGCCCTTCGACTTTGGCGGGGTCTCTTTGCCACCGGATGATCCAATGGCAGGGCGGGAATCCGGCGCGCCGCTTTTCGATCCGCCGCCCAGCGCAACCGCCGCCTTGTTCATCAGGCCGCTGTCATCACCGCGGATCAGCATCTCCGCATTGTCCGCGATTGCGTCGAGCAGCGGTTCCAGCCATTCCCGGTCGGCCTTGGCGAAATCCCCCAGCACATGGCTATGCACGAGTTCCTTCACGCCGGGGTGCCCGACGCCGATGCGAACCCGCCGGTACTCCTTGCCGATATGCTGGTCGAGCGAACGGATGCCGTTGTGGCCACCGGCGCCGCCGCCCATCTTGATGCGCAGTTTTCCGGCGGCGAGGTCGATCTCGTCGTAGAGCACCGACACTGCTGAGAGATCGATCTTGTAGAAGCGCATCGCCTCGCCGACCGCCTGGCCGGAAAGGTTCATGAAGGTCTGCGGCTTGATCAACAGGACCTTCTCCCCGGCAATCCTGCCCTCGGCGATCTCGGCCTGGAATTTGCGCGTCCAGGGCGAAAAGGAGTGGCGGCGGGCTATCGCGTCCGCCGCCATGAAACCGACATTGTGCCGGTTGTTCGCGTATTTCGAGCCGGGATTGCCAAGACCTGCAATAAGAAACATGGACAGCGGTCCCGAGATGGGTCGGCGAGATTACTTCTCGCCGTCCTCTGCGCCTTCCTCTTCTGCTTCTTCGACGGCCGGGGCGACCGGAGCAGCCTCGTCCTGTGCGGTCAGCACGGCGGGCGCCGCGATCGTCGCAATGGTGAAGTCACGCTCGCTGATGGTCGGCTTGACGCCTTCCGGCAGCTTGATCGACGAAATGTGGATCGAATCGCCGATATCGGTGCCAGCGAGGTTGACCTCGATGAATTCCGGAATGGCGTTCGCCGGGCAGGTGAACTCGATATCGTGACGCACGATGTTCAGCACGCCGCCGCGCTTGAGGCCGGCAGACTTTTCCTCGTTCACGAAGTGGACCGGCACCTGCACGGTGACGACGCTATCCTTCGAGATGCGCAGGAAGTCGACATGGACCGGAAAGTCCTTGACGGGATCGAGCTGGTAGTCCTTCGGCAGAACCTGGATCTTCTGGCCGCCGACATTGATCGTGGCCAGCGTGGTCAGGAAGCCACCACCGTGGATCTTGTAGTAGATGTCCTTGTAGGACAGGGCGATTGCCAGGGGAGGCTGTTTGTCGCCATAAATGACTGCAGGCACTTTGCCGTTGCGGCGAACTTCTCGGGCGGACCCCTTACCGACCCGTTCGCGCGCTTCGGCCGTGAGCTCGTATGTATCGTGGCTCATGGCATTTCCTTTCGCGTTGTCTTTGGAGCGTCTGCGGGCCGTGGCTCGCCCTTAAGCTGGCCGGGCGGTCCGTAAACGTCGAAAGCCGCCGGATAGGGCGGCCTTCCCCTGCGTTGCCTCCAAGGGTGTCTACGCAGGTGGCGGCTCTATAGTGGAACCGCGCGTCTGGTGCAAGTGCGGCCCGGTTCGACCATCACCGGATCGGCGGATCGAGCCGCGCGAAGCCCTCTTGCCGCCTGTAGGCGAAATAGGGATAGGCTGCGGTGGTTTCGCTTGCCGCGTCCAGCTTGGTCATATGCTCGGCCGACAGCGTCCATCCGACGGCGCCGAGATTTTGCCGGAGTTGCTCCTCGTTGCGGGCGCCGATAATGACCGATGAGACTGTGGGCCGCTGCAGCAGCCAGTTGATCGCGATCTGCGGCACGGTTTTCCCGGTCTCCTGTGCGACCTCCTCGAGCGCATCCGTGACCCGGTAAAAATGCTCGTCTTCCACCGGCGGGCCGAATTGCGCCGTTTGGTGGAGGCGACTGCCTTCCGGGATCGGCCTGCTGCGCCCAATCTTGCCGGTGAGCCTGCCCCAGCCCAACGGACTCCAGACCAGCGCGCCCAACCCCTGATCGATACCGAGCGGCATCAGCTCCCATTCGTAGTCCCGGCCAAGAAGCGAATAGTAAACCTGGTTGGCGACATAGCGCTGCAAGCCATGTCGCTCGGAAGCCGCAAGCGACTTCATCACTTGCCAGCCGGAGAAATTGGAAACGCCGATGTAGCGAAGTTTCCCGGATTGCACGAGACCGTCGAGCGTGGCGAGAACCTCTTCCACAGGTGTGCTGGCGTCGAATGCGTGGAGTTCCAGCAGGTCGATATAGTCGGTGCCGAGACGACGCAGCGCGTTGTCAACTGAGCGGATCAGCCTTGCACGGGACGATCCCCAATCAGCCGGGCCGTCGCCCATAGGTAGTCCCGTCTTGGTCGAGATCAGGACCTCGCCGCGCCGGCCCTTGATCGCCTGGCCCAGCACCTCCTCCGACGCGCCGTTCGAATAGACATCCGCCGTGTCGAACAGGTTCACGCCGGCCTCAAGGCAGATGTCGACCATCCGCCGCGCCTCCGCCGCATCCGTACTGCCCCACGCCCCGAAGAGCGGTCCAGACCCGCCGAAGGTGCCCGCTCCGAAGCTGAGAGCGGGAACCCTAAGGCCGGACCTCCCAAGTTGGCGATACTCCATGATTTCAACTCCTGTCGTTTGTCGGTTAGATCGAGGCAGGCGCAAGGCGGTCGCGGCGGAAGTCGACCGTGGCGACGCCGAGTGCCGCGAGCGGAAAGAGGGCTGCGAACAGCGGAACCCAGGCCAGGCCCGGTCCGTGGTCGATCACCGCGCCGCCTGCCCAGGCACCGATCGCGTTGCCGAGGTTGAAGGCGGCGATGTTGAAGCTCGACGCAAGGCTCTGGCTGATGCCGTTGGCGCGTTCCAGCACCCACATTTGCAGCGGCGCGACGGTTGCGAAGCCGGCGGCGCCCAACAGCGCGACGGAGACGACGGCAGCCGCCTTGCCGTGCAGGGCAAAGGTCATTGCGGCAAGAACGACCGCCAGCGCCAGCAGCGTGCCGGCAACGGTCTTCTTCAGGTTCCAGTCCGCCAGCTTCCCGCCGAGAAGGTTGCCGACCACCAGCCCGCCGCCGAAGATGACGAGGATCGGCGAGACGGCCGCCGAGGAAAAACCGGTGATCTCGGTCAGCGCCGGCGCAATGTAGGTGAAGACCGCGAACACCCCGGCATAGCCCAGCACCGTGGTCAGCAGCCCCAGCATTTCCGCCGGGCGCGAGATGGCCTTCAGGTCCGCCCGCCAGTCTTGCGCCTGTGGCTGCGTGCGATCTCTCGGCACGAAGGCCGCTATGATGGCAAATGCCAGCAGGCCGATGACGGTGACCGCCCAGAAGGTCGTGCGCCAGCCATAGTGTTGGCCGAGCCAGGTGCCGAAGGGCACGCCAAGGATGTTGGCGATGGTGAGCCCGGTGAACATGACGGCAATCGCGGTGGCCCGCTTGTCCTGTGCGACGAGGTTGGTGGCCACCACCGAGCCGACGCCGAAGAAAGTTCCGTGCGCCAGCGCCGTCAGGACGCGGGCGGCCATCAGCAGGCCGTAGCTTGGCGCCAGCGCACAGGCGGCGTTGCCGACGACGAAGATCGCCATCAGCGCCAGAAGCACGGTCTTGCGGCTCCAGCGCGCGGTGAGCACGGTCAGCAGCGGTGCTCCGACCACGACCCCCAGCGCATAGCCGGAAATGAGAAGCCCGGCCGTGGCGATCGTGACGTTCAGTTCCGCGCCGACCTCAAGCAGAAGACCCATGATGACGAATTCGGTGACGCCGATGCCGAAGGCACCGGCGGTGAGTGCATAGAGCGCCAATGGCATTATCTTGATCCCGGATATTTTGATCCGGCGAAGCTATGCAAACAGGATGAAGTGAACTAGAAGGCTCATAAGAACAGTATCTGTGAATTAAATTCATATGGCACGACAGGACGTCAATCGCTCACGCGAGATGGAAGTCTTCGTTCGCTCGGTCGAATTGTCGGGCTTTTCCTCGGCGGCGCGCAGCTTCGGCATGACACCGTCGGCTGTCAGCAAGCTGATCTCCCGGCTGGAAGCGCGGCTTGGCGCGCGGCTGGTCAACCGCTCGACGCGCGATTTGCGGCTGACAGCCGAGGGTTTGGTCTATTTCGAGCGCGCATCCAGGATTCTCGCGGAAATCGATGAGGCGGAGCGTGGCGCATCGGCAGGCAACCGGCCGGTCGGTCGCATCCGCATCAACACCAGCGCCTCCTACGGCACGCATGTCCTTGCACCCATCGTCGCCGAATTCCTCGACCGCTTTCCCGGCGTCGAGCTCGACATCGTGCAGACGGATCGGATCGTGGATCTCCTGGCCGACGGCACGGACGTGGCTATACGTGCGGGACCGCTGAAGAGTTCGAGCCTCGTTGCGCGCAAGCTCGGCGATACCGCTCTTTTGATTGCCGGATCACCCGCCTATCTGGCGCGGCGCGGCACCCCGCTGAACCCCGACGATCTGCAGAAACATGACATGCTCGGCTTCGACTATGCGCGCGCCGGCCGTGGATGGCCGTTCCGGATCGATGGGCAAACGGTCACGCTGCCGGTCGGGGGAAGGGTGAAGGCAAGCGATGGCGAGGCGCTGCGCTATCTCGCGATCAATGGCTGCGGACTGGCTCGGCTGGCGGAATTTACAGTCAGCCGGGACATTGCAGAGGGGTGTCTGGTGCCGGTTCTCGACGCGTTCAACACCGGCGAGCGCGAGGCCTTCCACGCGGTCTATGTCGGACAGGGCGGGCAGCTTCCGGCGCGGGTTCGCGCGCTGCTGGATTTCCTCGCCGAACGCGGCCGGGTCGGCTGATCAGGCTGCGCGAGGTTTGGCGACGTCGGCGGGCAGGAAAATAGTCAGCAAGCCGACCAGCGGCAGGAACGAGCACACCCAATAGACATAGTCGATGCCCTTGTGGTCGGCGAGCACGCCGAGCAGCGCCGCGGCGATGCCGCCCATGCCGAAGGCAAATCCGAAGAAGATGCCGGCGATCATGCCCACGCGGCCGGGCACCAATTCCTGCGCGAAGACGACGATGTTGGAGAAGGCGGACGACAGGATCAGCCCGATCAGGATGGTCAGCACGATCGTCCACTGAAGGTTTGCGTAAGGCAAAGCGAGCGTGAACGGCAGCACGCCGAGGATCGAGAACCAGATCATCGCCTTCTGGCCGTAGCGGTCGCCGAACGGCCCGCCGAGCAGGATGCCAAGCGCCGCCGCCCCCAGGAACAGGAACAGCAGCACCTGCGAGGTTTGCACCGAAACGCCGAATTTCTCGATCGCGTAGAAGGTGTAGTAGCTGGAGATACTGGCCATGTAGGCGTTCTTGCTGAAGGTCAGCAGCGTGAGAATCACCAGCGCCATCATCACGCGCCGGCGCGGCAGCGGCGGCATCAGGCTGCTGTGAGGCTTTTTCGCAGCGTTGGCGCGGTATCGGGCATACCAGGCGCCGACCTGCCACAGCACGACGATGCCCAGCAGCGCGAGCGCCGCGAACCATGCGACGCTGTCCTGGCCGAAGGGCACGACGATGAAGGCGGCGAGCAACGGCCCGAGCGACTGGCCGAAATTGCCGCCAACCTGAAACAGCGACTGGGCCAGGCCAAAGCGGCCGCCGGAGGCGAGCCGCGCAACGCGCGAGGATTCGGGATGGAAGACGGCCGAGCCGATGCCGATCAGCGCTGCACCCGCCAACAGGATCCAGTAGTGCCCGGCATAGGCCAGCACGAACAGGCCAACCATCGACGAAGCCATGCCCCATGGCAGCGAATAGGGCAGGGGGCGACGGTCGGTGTACATGCCGATCACCGGCTGCAGCAGGGAAGCAGTGACCTGGAAGGTGAAGGTGAGCAGGCCGATCTGCCAGAAATCAAGCTGATAGCTTTCCTTCAGCAGCGGATAGATCGCCGCGAGCAGCGACTGCATGATGTCGTTGACCATATGGCAGAAACTGACCGCGAGAATCACCATGAAGGCGGTGTTCTGCGCGGTCTTCGGGCGGTCGGCGGTCAGGTCTGTCACGGCAAGCACTCGGAAATCTGGCAGGACCAGCGGCTTCTAGTGCCGCCGAGTGCCCATTGCTATGCGACTTTTGGGGGTTCGGCTGGGCCAGATGGGGAAGAAGCAGCGCGCCAGCGCCGTTGGGGAGACCCGTGGAGGCTCGTACCTCAGCCTTGAAAGCAGGGAGCGGGACGCAAGAACTGCTTGCGCTGCCCCTCACAGTCCTGCCGGACATCTCTCCCCGTAAAAACGGGGCGAGAGGGGCTGGCCGCAAGGATGGCTCTTCGTCCTGCAACGCTGGCGATTGGCGAAAGCGGTGGGGTGGGCGATTCTCGCCCCGTTTGCGGGAAGAGATGTCCGGACAGTGAGGGGCGGTGCTACGCGGGCGAAACCAAGCGCAACGCTTCAACCCCCTGAATCTGTTGGAGCGAGCCAGCGACTACAACTTCTTCGTCTTCTTCCAGCGCGCCTTCTTGACCGGCTTGTTGGCTGCGTCCACGCCTTCATCCTTTGGCTTGAGTTTCGGCTTCTTGGCGCTCTTCCAAGAGGTCTCGGCTTGCGGCTCGGCCTGTGCGCGGCTGCCATCGATGCGCTGGATCGTTACGCCCTTTTCGCCGGTTCCCTGTTCCCGGATCGCCGCCGCAAAGGCTTCAGCCTGATCGCCGGCGATCTCGAACTGGCTCTCCGTGTCGAGGATCTTGATGGAACCCACGGATTTCTTGGTCACGCGCCCGGCCTTGCAGATCATCGGCAGGAGCCAACGCGGCTCGGCACGGTGCTTGCGCCCGACGGTGACGCGGAACCAGACGCCATTGTCGAAATCGCTGCGGTCGCGGGGCGATGCGTCGTTGCGCCCGGCGTCGCCGCGTTCTGGCCGCTCGCCGCGCTGCTTTCGACCTTCGCTCTCATAGGGAATGGGCGCATCGAGCAGTTCTTCCGGGGCGGGCCGAGCCGCCAGTTGCAGGCGCAGATAGGCGGCCGCGATATTCTCCGCGCTGTGAGCAGTCATCAGCCGGTGCACAAGCGCGGCCTCGGTCTCGTCCGGGGCAACCGACAGAGCCGGGTCGTCGACGATGCGCTCCTCATTGTGCCGCTCGATGTCGGCGGCGCTGGGGGCGGGAACGATGCGGGCTTCCAATCGCGCGAGCTTGAGCACCCGCGCCGCCGCACCACGGCGGTGATAGGGCACGATCAGCGCGCAGACCCCCTTGCGCCCGGCTCGTCCGGTGCGGCCGGATCGATGCAGCAGCGTATCGGGGTTGGTCGGCATGTCGGCATGGATGACCAGATCGAGATTGGGCAGGTCGATGCCGCGCGCGGCGACATCCGTCGCGACACAGACGCGAGCTCGCCCATCGCGCATGGATTGCAGCGCGTTGGTGCGCTCCGACTGGCTGAGTTCTCCCGACAGCGCGACGACCGGGAAGCCGCGATTGGCAAGCCGGCTGGCCAGATGCTTCACCGCTTCGCGGGTGTGGCAAAAGACGATGGTGTTCTGCGAATCGAAGAACAGCAGGGTGTTGATGATGGCGTTCTCGCGGTCGGCGGCGGCAACCAGTATTTGCTGGTACTCGATGTCGCTGTGCTGGCCGCCTTCGCCGGCGGCGGTGATGCGCACGGCATTGCGCTGGAAGCGCTTCGCCAGTTGCGCGATCTGGGCGGGCACGGTGGCCGAAAACATCAGCGTGCGGCGATCGTCCGGCGAAGCGGCGAGGATGAATTCGAGATCGTCGCGAAAGCCGAGATCGAGCATCTCATCGGCTTCGTCCAGCACGATGGCGCGGATCGCGGCAAGGTCGAGCGAGCCGCGCGTGATGTGGTCGCGCAGGCGTCCGGGGGTGCCGACGACGATGTGCGTTCCGCGCGATAGACTGCGCCGCTCGTCGCTCATCGGCATACCGCCAACGCAGGTGGCCAGGCGCGCGCCCGTGTCGCGATAGAGCCATTCCAGTTCGCGCTTGACCTGCAAGGCAAGTTCGCGGGTCGGGGCAATGACCAGCGCCAGCGGCGCCTCGGCTGGCGGAAAGGTTTCGGCGCCCATCAACAGGGTCGGCGCAATCGCAATGCCGAAAGCCACGGTCTTGCCCGAACCGGTTCGCGCCGACACCAGCAGATCGGCGTCCAACGCCTCCTGGCCAAGCATTGCGCTCTGGACGGGCGTCAGCGTCTCATAACCACGGGCGGCAAGCGCGGCGGCAAGCGGCCGCGCCATGGTATCGAAGTCAGTCATCGAGGAAACTTTCACAACAAGCGCTCTGCGCGCCAGCGAGCGCGGCTCGCGGTCAATTCTTGGCGCACTCCGTAACGGGTGAAGGCGCTGACGGCAAGTAGAGGTTCGCGAAACGGAAATTGTGGGTGGAAGGGCTCAGTCGAACAGACTGGAGACGCTTTCTTCCATGGCGGTGCGCGAAACGGCCTCGCCGATGAGATCGGCGATGGAAACGACGCGGATGTTGTGCGCGGACTCGACGGCGGATGTCGGCTGGATGGAATCGGTGATCACCAACTCCTGCAGCTTTGAACTGGCGATGCGGGCGACCGCTCCGCCCGACAGCACGCCGTGTGTGATATAGGCGGTGACGCTGGAGGCGCCGTTCTCGAGCAGGGCTTCCGCGGCGTTGCACAGCGTGCCGCCGGAATCGACGATGTCATCGAACAGCAAGCAGTCCTTGCCCTTCACGTCGCCGATAATGTTCATCACTTCGGACTCGCCGGGGCGGTCGCGGCGCTTGTCGACGATGGCCAACTGCGCGTCGAGGCGTTTGGCTAGCGCGCGGGCGCGCACGACGCCGCCAACATCCGGCGAGACGACCATGACATTGGCGAGCTGCTTGTATTTCGCCTTGATGTCGCGGGCCATGACCGGCACCGAGAAAAGGTTGTCGGTCGGAATGTCGAAAAAGCCCTGGATCTGCCCGGCGTGCAGGTCGAGCGTCAGCACGCGGTAGCAGCCGGCGCGGGTGATCAGGTTTGCGACGAGCTTGGCCGAGATCGGCGTGCGGCCGGATGCCCGGCGATCCTGACGCGCATAGCCGAAATAGGGCATCACCGCCGTGATGCGCCGCGCCGAAGAGCGCATGAACGCATCGATCATGATCAGAAGTTCCATCAGGTGGTCGTTCGTCGGATAGGAGGTCGACTGCAGGATGAACACATCCTCGCCGCGCACATTTTCCTGGATCTCGACGAAGATTTCCTGATCGGCGAAGCGCCGCACGGTGGCGCGGCCAAGCGGAATGTTGAGATAGCGGGCAACGGCCTCGGCCAGAACCCGGTTCGAATTACCCGCAAAAAGCTTCATGAAGGTGCCCTGGCGCCGCTCCGCTCCGGTTGGGGGGCTTTTAGCGGGCTTCGCGGCCATTGCAAGCGGCGAGGGCTGTAGCCGTGCACTTATTCAAAAGAAATGCGCAGGAAATCGCTAAAGCTGGCTCAGGCGCTCGGTAGCGAAACCGCTAAGCGGCTGAAAACGGAAGGCGACTTCCGTATCGACCAGGACTCCAGCACGAATGTGAGATTATCGCTTGGCGACTTCTCTGTGTCGACCTCAAGATCATAGACCAGCCCACTGTGGACAGTCTGGTAATCTGTTGCCGCGCTGCCAAGGGGGCGATCGCCTCTGGCCGTCTCGCGTCGAACCAGTTCATCGAGCGAGCAGCGAACCCCGACAAAATAGACGTCGTACGGCTCCAACAGCCGGACCAAATCCGGTAGCCAGCCTGGCGTATCTAGGATGTGCTCCACAATCAGATTGTTCCCGGCCCGCGCGTAAGCGGCGAGGGATCTATGGAAGCCGTCGAAGAACGAGGGACGCATATCCTTCCAACGAAAGTCGCCGGACGCGATCCTGGCGCTTGGCAGAACGCCCGAATCTCGGAGATGGTCAATTGAGATATGCCAGAATGGCTCGGAGAGTGTGGCCTGCAGTGCTCTTGCCAAGGTGGATTTGCCACTACTGGACGCGCCGTGCAGAAGGATGATCTTGCCGCCCGGTGGCATATGCTACTTCACGATCAGGTCCAGCCCATACCGCGACAGGGGCTTAGGTGCGGCGTCGGTGGTCAGATAGGTGCGGCCCAGCGTCATGGCTGTCTCGCTGTCCGAATCCATGATGATCATGTGCGCAAACAGCGTCATGTCGGGCGCGATCGGCTCGGGGTTCGCCTGATAGAACATCTGCCGCTCCATCCAGGATGGCGTGAACCGTGCACCGACCGAGTAGCCGCAGGCGTTCAGCCTGTGGCGGGTGAGGCCATGCGCTTCCAACGCCCGCGCATGCGCGTCAAAGACGTCGCCGAAGCTGTTGCCGGGGGTCATCGCCTTTTCCACCGCCTGCAGGGCAGCCTGCGAGGCGTCGAACAATTCCTGATGCCGCTTCGACACCTTGCCCGTCAGGACCGTGCGCATCATAGGCGCATGGTAGTGATAAAAGACACCAGACCATTCGAGCGTCAGCTGGTCGTTCTTGGTCAGCTTGCGGCGGCCGGCCTTGTAGCGGCACAGAAGCGCGTCGGCGCCCGACCCGATGATGAACTCGTTGGCCGGATAGTCGCCGCCGCCCTCGAAGATCGCGCCATGCATCGCGGCCAGGATTTTCCCCTCATCGGCGCCCTGCTTGATCAATTTCAGCGCAGCGTCCAGCGCCGCGTCGCCGAGCTCGGCCGCCTTCTCAGCCTTCTTGATTTCCGCGGGGCTCTTGAACAGGCGGAGGCGCGAGACAATGCCGGAAGCGTCCGCGATCTGCCCGAACGTCTTCAACTGCTCGTCCAGCAATTGGCCGTTTTTCGCCGTCAGCCCATGCGTGTCGTATTCGACGCCGATCCGGCAGCCGAGCAGGTCGAGGTCGTTCAGCAGATTGCGCAGATCGATCGCCGGGTTGGCGTCGGCGCGGTCGGTCCAGACAGCGATGTTGTCGATGATTGAGGTGTGCTTGGCCTGGCGCACATCGGCGGAGCGGGTCAGCAGCACCATCGAGCCATCGGCTTTCACGACGAGGCACTGGAAAAAGCAGAAGCCGAACGTGTCGTAGCCGGTCAGCCAATACATGCTTTCCTGCGCAAACAGCAGCATGGCGTCCAGCTTGTTCTCGGTCATCTCGAGGACGAGGCGATCGCGTCGCGCGTCGAATTCGGCGCGTTCGAAATGTAAGGCCATCACTTGGTCTCCAGGACGATCGAGGCGACATGCCGGCCGTAATCCGGCTCCTTGCGGTGCGTCGAGCGACGGTAAGAATAGAAGAGATCTTCCTCTGCGTAGGTGCAGCGGTTCAGCGCCTCGGCGCGCACGCCGGCCCGCGTCAGCCGGTCCACGGTATAGGTGTTCAGGTCGAACATCGCATGGCCGCCAGTTGGCGAAGGGGCGAAGTAGGAGTCGTTGCGCGGATCGTCGGCGACGAAACGCGCGATGAACTCGGGGCCAACCTCATAATTTGCCTGGCAGATCGAGGGCCCCAGCGCGGCGACGATCCGCTCGCGTTTCGCACCGATCGTCTCCATCGCCGCGATGGTTGCTTCGAGAACGCCGGTCAAAGCGCCTTTCCAGCCGGCATGCGCCGCCCCGATCACCCGCGCTTCGGAATCAGCGAACAGAACCGGACCGCAATCGGCGCTGGAGGCGCAGATCGCCAGGCCCGGACGGTCGGTGACGATGCCGTCGGCCTTCGGGCGGGGCAGGCCGTAGGCTTCGCGGACAATGATCGCGTCGGGCGAGTGGATCTGGTGCAGCGACAAGAGCGCTTGCGGCCCGACTCCCATCCAGGCGGCGACCCGGCGCCGGTTTTCCTCTACCTTTTCGGGGTCATCCAGCGAGCCGGTGCCGGTGTTGAGCCCGGCGTAAAGTCCCTCGGACACACCACCGTGGCGCGTGAAATAGCCGTGGCGAATGCCGGCTTCCGCCACGCTGTCGAGTAGGGAAGATTGGAGGGGGGAGGGCTGCGAAGCATCCAACATGGCGCGTGTTGTGGTCCGGGAGTGGACTCGCCGTCAAGGGTTGCGATCCATCCGGCTAATGTGCGCGGCGGTTCGAGCTCAATCTTGCGCGAGTTTGGCGCTTTTCATCCAAATCCCGGCACTGCCGTACCTGCCGTCCAAAACGCGAGCACCTTGAACAACTCGCCCATTGCCTCGGGCCCCGCCAGGCGTTCCACCTCGCCGCTCAGCCGTGCCTGAATGTCTGCGTCACCAGTCGCACCCAGCCTGCCGGCGCGTTCCAGCAGCCCCATGCCGAGGAGGAACCGGCCCTGCGGGGTCATCCAGGGCGTCAATCCCGCCCGGTGCACGCTTTCGGCCAGAGCCGCGAAATCTACATGGCTGGTGAGGTCGGCCTCGCCGGGATGCGCCAGCGGCTCGTCATAAGCGTGCTTGAGAACGGCCTGAAGCGTGTCGCCCAGGCCGGCTTGCAGATGGCCATAGTCGAAGAACAGTGCGGCCCCGCCATCCTCCGCAATGCGCTCCGCGATGGTTTGCAGCAGGGCCTCGCGGGCAGGGGCCACTTCGAAGATGGCTCCGTCCTTGGCGGTTGACGCTTCAGGCGGCATCATTTCAGTGTCCAGCGTGCCGGGTCCGGCGAGGAAGGCAAGATCGCCATCGTCGCCCAGGCCAACGCAGCGTTCGCGCCAGCCGGACGGCGTCTTGACGAACTGCCTCACCGGGACTGCGTCGAACAATTCATTGCCGACGATCAGCAATGGCCGGCCTCGCGGCAATTCCTCGATCCCGTTAATCCAGTTGAAGACTCCCCCGGCAGCCTGCAGCGTTTCCGCCTGCCTGCGCGCCAGGGCCGGGCTCACTTCGATGAGGGTAAAGGACGAGGCGGCGCGCAGGTCTGGCTCCAGCCTGTCGATCGTGCGCGCTACGTCCTTGGCCAGCGTCCCCCGGCCGGGCCCGATCTCCGCGAACACCGGCTGTGCCGGTCTGCCGAGCGCCCGCCAGGCCAGAACCAGCCAGGCGCCGATCAACTCGCCGAACATCTGGCTGATTTCCGGTGCGGTGGTGAAGTCTCCGCTGCGGCCGAAAGGGTCGCGGGTCATGTAGTAGCCGTATTCGCTGTCGAACAGGCAAAGCGCCATGTAGGTCGAGACGGGCATCGGCCCATCGATGAGGATCTGCCGGACGATCCTGGCCTTGAGCGAATTCATGTGCCGGAAGGGTGCGGTCCGGCCGGGCGGGCGGTTGCCATCGCCCACAGGCCGACCAGTAACAGCGGCAGCGACAGCACCATTCCCATCGTCAGCCAGTCGCCGGCGAGGTAGCCGATCTGGCGATCCGGAAGGCGGAAGAATTCGACAAAGATGCGCGCCAGGCCGTAGCCGGTCACGAAGGCGCCGGCCACAAAGCCGGGCCTGCGCAGCTTGCGCAGCGGGTGGGTCAGGAAACGCAGAACCAGAAACAGCACCAGCCCTTCAAGCAGCGCCTCGTAGATTTGGCTTGGATGGCGCGGCACGCTGTCACCCGCGTTGGGGAAAACCACGCCCCAGGGCATGTCGGTCGGTGCGCCCCACAGTTCCTGGTTGATGAAATTGGTCACCCGCACCAGTCCAAGGGCCACTGGCGTTCCCGCCGCGATGACGTCGAACAGGCTCCAGACACTGACGCCGCGCGAGCGTGCCAGCAGGATCATCGCCAGCGTGCAGCCCAGGAAGCCGCCGTGGAACGACATGCCGCCATCCTGCAGGGCAAGCATCTCCAGGGGATTGGCGAGATAATGCTGCAAATTGTAGAACAGGATGTAGCCGATACGGCCGCCGAGAACGATGCCGAGCGCGGCGTAGACCAGCAGATCGTCGATCAATTCCGGGCCGAACGGCGCCTTGCCGTCCCTCCAAAGCTTCGCATTGGTGAGCAGGCGCTGGGCATACCACCAGCCGAACAGGATGCCGACGACGTAGCCGACGCCGTACCAATGGATTTTCAGCGGTCCGAAGCCGAAGAAAGGGCCGAACTCGACAAGCACGGGGTTGATGTTGGGAAACGGCAATGCCGCGAGCGGCAACAGCAGATAGTCGATCAAGGGCTTTGGCTCTTCGGCTTGGCGGGGGGCAGCGTCGGCGGACCATGTTACAGCCGCGCGGCCCAATCAAGGCACGGCGCGAGCGATGCTTGGACCTTCGGCCCTCCTATTTCAAATAGGGATTGGTCAGCCGTTCGACGCCAAAGCGGCCGCCCGGTCCGTGGCCGCAAATAAAGCCAATGTCGTCACCAAGCGGGAGCAGCTTCTCCTTGATCGAGCGAATCAGCGCGGCGTGGTCGCCGCCGGGCAGATCGGTGCGTCCGACGGAGCCGTGAAACAGCACGTCGCCGACATGGGCGAAGGCGTTGGCGCGATTGTAGAACACCACATGGCCGGGCGCGTGACCGGGACAATGCAGCACCTCGAAGCTATGGTCTCCGAAACTCACCACATCACCATCGACCAGAAACCGGTCCGGCTCACAATTGCGCACCGTGTCGCCGACCCCGAAGCGCAGGGCCTGCTGTTCCAGATTGGCCAGCAGGGTCTTGTCCGCCTCGTGCGGACCGATGATTTCGACACCCAGCGCGTCTTTCAGATCCATGGCGCCGCCGGCATGGTCGATATGCCCATGCGTGAGCCAGATCGCCGTCATGGTCAGATCGTTCGACTTCAGCGCTTCGAGAATGCGGTCGAGATCGCCGCCGGGGTCAACCACCACGCCGGACTTCGTCGTCTCGTCGAACAGAACAGTGCAGTTCTGTTGGAACGGCGTGACCGGGATGATGGCGGCGTTCAGTCTGCCCATGGAAACCTCTCTTCGTTGCCGGGGCTCATTAGAGCATTTCGTGCCTCAGTGGAATCTCGACACCACCGCCTATGGAAAACGCAAACGGGCGGCCCTTCGACCGCCCGTTGCAAAATCGCTGATTCGCGACTTATTTGTTCATCGACTTCAAGAGCGTGCCAACGAGGCCCGTCAAGATAGCGCCGCCGCCGGCGCCGCCAAGGATGTTGTTCAGGTTCAGTGCGCCTTCGGTCGCTGCGCCGGCAGCTGCGGCCGGATCAACCGCCCCGCTTCCACCCAGCAATGCGCCGAGAATCTGCGCTCCGCCGATGCCTCCAATCGCACCGCTGAGGATTTTCGGCAGCTGGCCCATCACTGCGCCGCCGATAGCCGCGCCGACGGCCTGACCCCCGATAATCCCCGTGATCACCTGAATGATGATCGGCAACAAAGCGTCCATTCCATTCCCTCCAGTCCATACCGGTCCACCTGCCGGCGCGCGATATGAGACTGCGATTTGGCCGAATGTCAAACGCGACACGGATGACGTAGGGCAATTGCTCGAAGGAAGCCCGCGCCTTGCCTGTCACCGTCGCATCTGGAAGAGCCGGAAGAGTGGACGGACTCGTAGTAAAATGCGGGTAGCCACGAGGAACGGTTCCTACCAGCCGCCGCGTCGAGTCTCCCGCGTTGTGGTGAACGCGACGGGGCCGGAGAGGCAGCGTTGTCGCGCCGGACCGCAATTGGATGTGTTGCCTTGCCTTTCGAGCTCAAAGGGCCGAAAAGTGTCGTCGCGGCTAGCAATTCGCGCAGAATAAGTCAATATTGCTGACATATTTTGCAGTCGGGCATTGGATAGGCATGGCAAACCGCAGTGACGTTAAGACAAGTCCGATCAAGACGGCGATCACCGAAGCCGACGGCATTGATCTTGGCCTCATCGAACTCCTGTTCTTCGCCTATCGGGACTTTACCTCCGATCCCGATGAGATCCTGGCCGGCTACGGGTTCGGCCGCGCGCATCATCGGGTACTCCACTTCGTCAACCGGATGCCGGGTCTCACCGTTGCCGAGTTGCTCGATGTTCTCAAGATCACCAAGCAGTCGCTGTCGCGCGTGTTGAAGCAACTGATCGACACCGACCACATCGTCCAATTGCAAGGCCAGAGCGACCGCCGCCAGCGCGAACTCTACCCGACCCCGCGCGGCCGGGCGCTGGCGCTGGCGCTGGCGCGGCCACAATCGCGGCGAATCCATGCAGCACTCAATGGTGCGCGGGGGGCCGAACGGGAAACCGTCGAGAAATTTCTCAAGGCAATGGTCAACCCGGAGCTCAGGGTCCAAATAGACAAGTTGCCGGCAGGCCCCGGCCCGCAGAAGGCGGAGGAAAACTATGGAAACTGATGATCGGCTGACAGATCCTTCCATTCCGAAGGACGACGCGCCGCATCTTCTGGTGATCGATGACGACACGCGAATTCGCACCCTGCTGAAGCAATATCTCAGCGAGAACGGCTTTCGTGTTTCGGTGGCGGGCAATGCCGACGAGGCGCGCCGCAAACTTGCCGGCCTCGACTTCGACCTTCTCATCGTCGACGTCATGATGCCGGGCGAGTCGGGTGTCGACCTCACCCGTTCGCTGCGCGCCGAAAAGAGCGTTCCGATCCTGATGCTCACGGCGCTGTCGGAGACCGACAATCGCATTGCCGGGCTGGAGGCGGGCGCCGACGATTATCTGCCGAAGCCGTTCGACCCGCGTGAACTCATCCTGCGGATCGGAAACATTCTGCGCCGAGGCGGCCCGCAGCAGGCGCCCAAGGTGGAGCAGATCGTCTTCGGTCCCTACACGTTCCAGATTGCGAGACGGGAGTTGAAGAGGGGCGGCGAGGCGCTGAAGCTGACGGACCGCGAGCAGGAAATCCTGGCAATCTTCGCTGAGCGGGCAGGGGAAACCATTCCACGTCACGAACTCGTCGCAAATGACTCGGATGTTGGCGAGCGAACCATCGACGTGCAGATCAATCGGCTGCGCCGCAAGATCGAGAAGGATCCGGCGAATCCGATTTGGCTGCAGACGGTTCGCGGCATAGGCTACAGGTTGAGTGTGGAATAGCGCGGCTCGCGGATAGGGCGCCACGGAACATCGATTTGGCAAACTGGGACATTGACCGCTCCGGTCGCAACCGCTTCTCGCGCATCGGCGCACGCCTGATGGAGGGCCTCTCGCGGCAGTTCGAGCCGGTGGCGCAGGCTTTTGCCCCGGTTCGGGCAAAGCTTAAGCCTCTGCGCCGTGCATGGAACCGCTCGACCCGGCTTGTCGCGATCTACATGCCGAAGCGGCTCTATGCGCGCTCGCTGATCATCGTCATCGCACCGATGATCCTTCTGCAGTCGGTCGTCGCTTTCGTCTTCATGGAGCGTCACTGGCAGACCGTCACGCAACGTCTCTCCACGGCCACGGTGCGCGATGTCGCCGCCATCATCGACATGATCGAAACGTTTCCGCAGAATGACGATTATGCCAGCGTTGTCCGGATCGCCCAGGACCGCCTTTCGCTGAAAGCGGATATCCTTCCGCCCGAGCCATTGCCGGCAGCTGGGCCGCGGCCGTTTTTCTCTATCCTCGACAACATCCTGTCGGAGGAGTTGACGCGGCAGATCAATCGGCCGTTCTGGATCGATACCGTCGGCAATTCGGGTGTCGTCGAGATCCGCGTCCAGCTTACCAACATGGTGCTGCGGGTCTTCGCCAAGCGGAGCCAGGCCTACGCCTCCAACAGCCATATCTTCATTGTCTGGATGGTCGGCACGTCGCTGATCCTGCTGATGATCGCAATTCCCTTCCTGCGCAACCAGGTCAAGCCGATCACCGCGCTGGCCGAGGCGGCCGAAAGCTTCGGCAGGGGCAGGCCGATGCCGCTCGACTTCCGGCCGCGCGGCGCCCAGGAAGTCCGGCGCGCCGGCTTCGCCTTCATCCAGATGCGGGAGCGCATCGAACGGCAGATGGAGCAGCGGACGGCGATGCTGACCGGGGTCAGCCACGACCTGCGCACGATCCTCACCCGTTTTCGGCTGCAACTGGCCCTGATCGCCTCGAAGCGGGATCGCGAGGCTTTGACCGCCGATATCGATGACATGCAGCAGATGCTTGAGGGCTACCTGGCCTTTGCGCGTGGCGAGGCCGAGGAAGATCCCGGCCAGTTCGACATTGCAGCCTATTTCCAGCGGATCGAGGACGAAGCCGAGCTTCGCAAGCGCACCGTCACCACATCGCTGATCGGGGACCCGCATGTTCATGTGCGGCCGAATGCATTCGACCGCTTGCTCAATAACCTCATCGGCAACGCAATGCGCTATGCCCGAAATATCAGCGTCGACGTCACCCATGAACGCGGCTGGCTGACGGTGATCGTCAATGATGACGGCCCCGGTATTCCAGCCGACCGGCGCGACGACGTGTTCAAGCCGTTCTTTCGCTTGGATACGGCACGCAATCTGGACTCCAGCGGCACCGGCTTGGGGCTGTCGATCGCCCGCGACATCGCCCGCAGCCACGGCGGGGACATAACCCTTTCCGACAGCAAACTGGGCGGATTGAGGGCTGAAGTCAGGGTGCCGGCTTAGCCGCAGCTATTGGAGCGCGGGATGCAGGCAGGGCAGTGGCACCTGCGTTTCGGCCCATAGCCGCCTTCGCGGTGTTTTTCCCGTCGAACCGATTCAGAACAATCGCCCGCCGTCGGGGATCTTGCGGTCAATCGTTCCCAACACGACAGCCCCCTCCTCATCGGGGAAGCCGAGGGTCAGCACCTCCGACATGAACTTGCCGATCTGGCGTGGCGGGAAGTTGACGACGGCGAACACCTGCCGGCCAACCACTTCCGCCGGCGTATAATATTTCGTGATCTGAGCCGACGATTTCTTGATGCCGATCTGGGCTCCGAAGTCGATCTTCAGCTTGATCGCCGGCTTGCGCGCTTCCGGGAATGGCTCAGCCTCCACGACCGTGCCGACGAGAATATCGACCTTCTCGAAATCCGCGAAGCTGATCTCGGTTTTGCGCTCGTCGCCACCGCTCATGAAAGGTCCTCGGTTACCCGCAACAAGAGGGCCGCTCGGTGTCAGGCCGTGCCGTGCGTTTCGAACAGCACGCTCGCCAGGGCATCCTTGGCCGGCGTGCCCGACCACGACACGAACTGGAACGCCTGATAGTAGCATTCGCAGGCTTCGAGCGCGCTGGACAGCAGCACCTCGACCTGCTGGCTGGTCGGCTCGGCGCCGCCGGCAAGCAGCAGCGACTGGCGGAACATGATCGCGCCTTCCTGCTCCCACAGATCGAAATGACCGAACAGCATTTGCTCGTTGATCAGCGACAGCAGCCGCATCGTTTCAAGCGTACGCGTCTCTGGCACCTTCAAATCGAAGGCGCACGCCAGATGAAGCGCTTCGAAATCCTCCATCCAGGAGAACGACACGTGATAGTCGGCCCAGGCGCCCACCGCGGTGATGGAAATCTCATCATCCCCGGAACGCTCGAAGGCCCAGTCGTTGTTGTTCGCGACTTGCTCGATGACATCGACGGGATGCGCCTCGCGCGAATATTCGATTTCGATCAGTTCCATCATACTTCCCGTCGCCGGTTGGCGCCGTTGCGCGGCGCGTGCGCACACGACAAACAAAACGCTACCCATCCGCAACAGCCTGTCGGGTACGGTATTCAATCCGAGCCCTGCTGCCCCCGCATGACCCGATCCGAATCATGCAACAATTTCAGTGTATTGATGGAGAGTCGCCGCGCCAGCTAATTTTTGCCTTGCAGCGTCCTCGGGTGTGGAAAGCCGCTGCCAAAATGATTCAGGCCGTCAGCCTAACTGACTCACGCGACAGCGCTTTTTCGCGCTGCCGCATTGTGGAAAGTTTTTATCGATTATTTCCTGGAACGGGGCTTTGTTGCCGCCGCATTTGCGGAAGTACCGGCTGGTTCGCCAGCAGACTTGCCCAGTTGAGCCTCCAGCGCCTCCAGTCGTTTGCTCAGGGTCTGATTCTCGGCGCGGGCTTTAGCCGCCATATCGCGCACCGCCTCGAACTCTTCGCGCTGGACCACATCCATCGAGTTCAGGATGCGCTCGGCTTGCGCCCTGAATGCCGTTTCCACCTCTCGCCGCACGCCTTGCGTCGCGCCGGCGACATCCGTCATCAGCTTCGCGAATTCGTCGAGAATGCGGTTCGGTCCGGTTGCCATGACAAGCCCTCGCTGGTTGCGCCCTTCAGGTAGGCAAGCGAGGCGTCCAACGCAAGGCGGCGAGACCGCACAGGCTCACAGGTGTCGACACAAAACGGACTGCTCGCCGCCTTGGCCGGGGGCCGGCGGTGACACGAGACGGGCAAGCGGACCGTCTCGTGCAGCGACGCTGGAGCAGCGTTACAGCCAAGCAAACCCACTCGGCGTCGCATGAAATGCGGCTGGAACAAAGGCCTGGAACGGCCATCCGGTTCGATCCGGATGGGAGTTGCTCTGGTCTAGCCGAGCGTCAGATTGACCGCTTTGGGTCCCTTGCCGCGCTTATCCGGCTCGGTCTCGAAGCGCACCTTCTGTCCATCTTCAAGGCCCGGCAGACCCGAAGATTGAACGGCGGAGATGTGGACAAACACATCCTTGCCGCCATCGTCCGGCGTGATGAAGCCGAAACCTTTGGCATGATTGAAAAACTTAACGGTGCCGGACTGCGGCATGGACAACTCCTTCTATTCCCATTTCATACTAACCGTTGGGGGCCTCGGTCGTTTACTGGAGGAGAAGAAACAGTTTCCATCGCA
>Ga0190271_10000094_pt1 | contig 47144 bp, 40 predicted proteins | sample Popmic356T_FD_133747 | JGI IMG/M metagenome (GOLD analysis project Ga0190271, IMG submission 133747) | Populus adjacent soil microbial communities from riparian zone of Weber River, Utah, USA - 356 T | ecosystem: Environmental > Terrestrial > Soil > Riparian zone | place: USA: Utah | collected...
AACCTGCCATACTCCACAGCCACGGCGCGGGCGTAAGCGTTGATGCCGGCCTTGGCCGCTGCGTAGGCAGGATTGCCGAAATGCGACAGCGCATTGACCGAGGAGACGAAGACCACCGCGCCCGAGCCGCGCTCCACCATCCCCTCAAGAAGCAGATTGGTGAAAGCGATGACGCCGGTGAGATTGAGGTCGATTTCCGCAACCACCTTTTCGGTGTCGAGGGACGCCATGGACTCGGCGCGCGTCCACCCCGCATTGTTGACGATGATGTCAGGCACACCGGCGGCGACGATGTCAGCCGCTGCTTTCACCACGGCAGCCCGATCAAGCAAGTCGAACGTGATGCGCTCGTCGACCGGCATATCCGCCAGCGAATCGTAGGATTGATCGCAAGCGACGAGACTTGCTCCGCCGGCCTTGAACAGCGTCACCAGGGCACGCCCGAGGCCGCCGCCGGCGCCCGTGATCAACACTTTTTGTCCGGCAAACTCGCGCTCTTTCACCGGCTGCTCCGACCGCAGGCTTTCGTGAGGAAGTTGCCCTAAAGTAGGACAGAAAATGTAAACTAACAACAGTAATTTTACCCTTGATTACAGGAAAATCACCTATAATGTAAGAAAGTCACTTTCGCTGCGTTGCCTTCGGCCGCCAAGTTCGGCTGCCCTCCAAGCAGCGCATTCGAAGCGTTGCGCGGCATCGCCACATCGGGAGGAGCACCGGACATGGCAGGCAAGCAGGTGTTTGGCACGTCACATGTGCCGCTTTCCACCGCCGTTCGTGCGGGCGACATGGTTTATGTCTCCGGACAGGTTCCGGTGCGACCGGATGGCAGCGTGGTCGACGGCGGCATCGAGCCGCAGACGCGGCAGGTGCTGGAAAACGTCAAGGCCGCGCTGGCCCTGGCAGGAGCCACCATGGAAGATGTCGTCAAGACCACGGTCTGGATCGAGGACGCTCGCGACTTTGGCGGGATGAACAAGGTCTATGGCAGCTTCTTTGCCAAGGAGCCCCCTGCCCGCACCACGGTGGAATCTCGGCTGATGATCGACATCAAGGTCGAAATCGAAGCTGTCGCCTACGCGCCCCGGAAATGACGCCGGCCGCCATGGAGACGGCCGACACACTGCTCAAGAATCGCGCCTTGCGCATCTTCACCGCTTCGCTCGCGACGGAAACGAATACGTTTTCGCCGGTGCCGACCGACCGCGCCTCCTTCGATATGGCCTTCTACGCCGCGCCGGGGCAGCACCCCGAGACGCCAACCCTGTGCTCTTCGCCCATGGTTGTGCTGCGCAAGCGCGCGGCAGCGGACAATCTCGACATCGCCGAGGGCACCGCGACCTGGGCGGAGCCAGGCGGCTTGCTGCAGCAGCAGACATTCGAGGCGCTGCGCGACGAAATCCTGGACCAGTTGAAAGCCGCATTGCCTGTCGACGGCGTGGTGCTCGGCCTGCATGGTGCAATGGTCGCGCAAGGCTATGACGATTGCGAAGGCGATTTGCTGGCGCGGGTCCGCGAGATCGTCGGACCCGATGTGCTGATCGCCGCCGAACTCGATCCGCACAGCCACCTCACGCCGAAGCGAGTGGCGGCTGCCGATATTCTGGCCTCGTTCCTCGAATTTCCGCACACGGATTTCTACGAGCGCGGCGAACATGTGGTCGACCTGGCGCTCCGCACCCTGCGCGGTGAGATCAAGCCTGTCATCTCGACATTCGACTGCCGCATGATCGCCGTCCTGCCGACCAGCCGCGAACCGATGCGCAGTTTTGTCGACCGCATCAAAGCCATGCATGGCAAAGGCCCGATCCTGTCCGTCTCCGTCATTCACGGGTTCATGGCCGCCGACGTGCCGGAGATGGGAACGCGCATCCTGGTGGTGAGCGACGACGACAAGCCGGCGGGCGACTCGCTGGCGAGGGAACTCGGCCTGGAACTCTTCGCCATGCGCGAACGCACGATCATGGCCATGGTCAACGCCGATGAAGGAATCGACCAGGCGCTTGCAGCAGCGCGGGCAAATCCCGGCAAGCCGGGCGTCATCGCCGATACGTGGGACAATCCGGGCGGCGGCGTGGCCGGCGACGGCACAGTCGTCTTGCGGCGCATGATCGAGCGGGGCGTCAGCCGCGTCGGCGTGGCGACGATATGGGACCCGATCGCCGTGACCTTCTGCCATGCGGCCGGCGAAGGCGCTGTCATCGACCTGCGCTTCGGCGGCAAGGCCGGGCCGCAGGCCGGCGAACCGATCGACGCGCGCGTGAAGGTGCTGAAGGCGGTGGAGGAGGGCTGGCAGAGCTTCGGCCTGAGCCGCGTGACGCTCGGGCCAACCGCGTTGGTGCGTATCGAGGGCACCGAAATCGACGTCATCCTGAACACCAACCGCACCCAGACTTTCGAACCGGATGTGTTCTCGAACCTCGGCGTCGATCCGCTGTCGAAGGACATCTTGCTGGTCAAGTCGACCAACCATTTCTACGCCGGTTTCGCGCCCATTGCGGCAGAAATCGTCTACGTGTCGGCACCGACCTCCTATCCCAGCGATCCGGCGACCACGCCCTACACCAAGCTCAACCGCGACATCTGGCCGAGGGTCGCCGATCCGCATCATCTGGAGAGCGCATAGTGGACAATGCGGCCGTGATGCCGGCCGGGCAGCGCAGCTTCTTCACCGACCAGCGTCTGATCATGGCGGTGTTTTTCCTGCAGCCGATTGCGCTGGGCGCCTGGCTGCCGCGCATTCCGGATATCCAGATACGTCTCGGGCTGGGACCGGCGGAGCTGGCGCTGGCATTGCTCGGCCTGCCGGTCGGCATCCTGTTGACTCTGCCCTTCGCCGGACGCTTCGTCGCGCGCATCGGCAGCCGCAGCACAATCCTCTACGGCATGGCGGTGTTTCTGGGGGTGATGCCGCTGCCCGCCTTCGCCGTCAGCATGCCGGCGCTGTTTGCCGCCTTGATGGTCGTCGGAGTCGCCCTGTCGACGCTGGAACTCGGGCTCAATGTCGAGGCCGACAAGATCGAGAAAGCCGCCGGCACGCTGATCATGAACACCTGCCACGGCTTTTGGAGCCTGGGCATCATGACCGGCAGTCTTGTCGGCTCGGCACTGGCCGCGCTTTCCCTGCGTCCGCACTGGTCGCTGGTCGCCGTTTCGCTCGCCGTCCTTCTACCGGCAATCGTTTCGAGCAAGGCGCTGCCATCCTATTCCGGCGCGGGAGACCAGGCGGCTCCTCAACACAGCAGGTGGAAGCTTCCCGGGAGGGTTCTGATCGGCATCTGCCTGTTCGTCTTCGGCATCACCATGACGGAAGGCGCCATCGCCGATTGGTCGGCGGTCTATCTGCGCGATGTGTTTGCTGCCGCGCCAGCCTGGGCCGGCATCGGCTACTCGGTCTTCGCCGGCATGGTCGCGCTCGGACGCTTTGCCGGCGACGCTCTAAAGGCGAGGCTCGGCGCGGTCAGCACGGCCCGCATCTGCGGCGGCTTCTCGCTGGCGGGCATGGCGCTTGTGGTGCTGGCGCCGGTGACGTGGCTGGCCTTCATCGGCTTTGCCGCTGTCGGGTTTGGCGTTTCGGTTGGGTTTCCGCTCGCCGTCACCGCCGCCGCGAGCCTGACCGACCGTCCGACCGCCGCCAGCGTCGCAATCCTGTCCTTCATGGCGCTGTTCGGCTTCCTGATCGGTCCGCCGATGATCGGTTTCGGCGCCGAGGCAACCGGCATGCGTCTCGGTCTGGCCACCTTGCTGCCGGTGCTCGGGCTCAGCCTCGCCTTAACGGGCATGCTGCGCCCGAGAGCTTCCGTGTCATAGCGCATCGCTGGTGACAGGTGCGGCGTCTTCGACTATGCGTCCGCGCATGAGCCTGCCGACCGACCCCGCCGACAACCTTGCCGCCCTGATCCGCTGCGCTTCCGTGACCCCCGACGAGGGCGGCGCGCTCACCGCGCTGGGGACGATGCTGTCGCCGATGGGCTTCTCCATCGACCGCCCGACATTTCGCGAAGACGGCACGCCTGAGGTCGAGAACCTGTATGCGCGCAGATCGGGCAACGGTCCGCATCTGATGTTCGCAGGGCATACGGATGTCGTTCCGCCCGGCGATCTGTCGGCCTGGACCCATCCGCCCTTTTCGGCGGCCATCGCCAACGGCCAGATGTACGGCCGCGGCGCGGTCGACATGAAGGGCGGCATCGCCTGTTTCATCGCGGCCCTGGCGCGCCACATCGCCGAGACCGGCGGACCGAAGGGCTCGGTATCGCTGGTGATCACCGGCGACGAGGAGGGTCCGTCGATCAACGGCACCACCAAGCTGCTCGACTGGGCGGCTGAGCGCGGCGAGACCTGGGACGCGGCCATTGTCGGCGAGCCGACCAACCCGGACGCGCTCGGCGACATGATCAAGATTGGCCGGCGCGGATCGATTTCCGGCATGGTCACCGTTCTTGGCCGGCAGGGCCACGCAGCCTATCCGCATCTCGCCGACAACCCCGTTCGCGGGCTTCTCACGCTGCTCGACGCGCTGCTGGCGCCGGCATTCGACGATGGGTCGGACGACTTCCAGCCGACCAATCTGGAGGTTACCTCGGTCGATGTCGGCAACCCCTCGGCCAACGTCATTCCGGCCCGGGCGACAGCCGCCTTCAACATCCGCTTCAATGATCTCTGGCATCCGGAAAGTCTGCAGGAGGAAGTGCACAACAGGCTCGACCGCGCGGCGGGCCGGCGCAAATATCGCCGGGGACGCAAGGAGCCGATCAGCTACGAGCTCACCTGGCGCGATCGGCCGAGCCCTGTCTTCCTGACGCGGGACGACAAGCTCGTCGCCACCCTGTCGCAGGCGATCCACGCGGTCGTGGCGAAGACGCCCGGACTTTCCACAACGGGCGGCACGTCGGACGCGCGGTTCATCAAGAATTTCTGCCCGGTGGTCGAGTTCGGCCTTGTCGGCAAGACCATGCACATGGTGGACGAACGCGTCGACCTTGCGGATTTGGAAACGCTGACCCAAATCTACCAGCGGTTTCTACAGGATTGGTTCGGTTAGTCCCGGGATGATATCAGGCAGATGATATCGGCAGATGAAATCCAGGCGGGGCTGACCGGAGCCTGGCGGCTGATGCTCGGCAAGCCGGACGGCGTTCGCCTTCTCGACCTCTCCGCCGACGGGTTTTGGAATTCCTTCTTTGCCATGCTGGTGGCGCTGCCGCCCTTGTTCGCGATGTGGACCAGCCTCGCCATCGACGTTTCGCCTGCGGGCGCCGAATTCGGGCCGCGCCTCTCTCTGCTGCTGCGGCTGGCCTTTATCGACTTCGCCGCCTGGGTCGTGCCGCTGGTTGCGCTGGCGGCGGTGGCTTCGCGGGTGGGCCTCGGCGACCGCTTCGTTCCCTACACGGTCGCCACCAACTGGGCTTCGGGGATCGTCGCCTGGATGACCGTGCCGCCGGTGGTTCTGGCCGCTATTTTTCCCGCGGCGGACGACGCCGCCGCGCTGCTCTGGCTGCCCGTGTTCGTCGCCTCGCTGATCCTGGTATGGCGGCTGACCAACGCTGTCCTCGGCAAAGGGGCCAGCATCGCCACCGCCTTGTTTGCCGCCATGATCGCGGTGTCCCTGACTGTCGTCTACGGGCTCGATTTCCTGCTCGGCATACCGGTCGCCGTGCCGTAGGTCAGGCGGTCGCAATCAGGCGTCCATCGTTCAGTCGGGATAATCCACGCCGACGAGGTACAATCCCTCCGGCGGCGCGATGCCCGCACAGGCAGCGCGGTCGTGCGCATCGAGCGCTGCCTTCACGCCGTCCACGGGCCAGCCGCCCTCGCCGACCCGCTTCAGCGAGCCGACCATCGAGCGGACCTGATTGTGCAGGAAGGACCGCGCGGAAGCGCGAATTTCGATGATGTCGCCGCACCGCGCGACATCCAGCCGGTCCAGCGTGCGCAGCGGGCTGTTCGCCTGGCACTGCGCGGAGCGGAAGGTGGTGAAGTCGTGCCGGCCGAGCAAGGGTTGCGCGGCAGCGTGCATCGCCTCGGCATCCAGTGGCTTCGGCACCCACCAGACCTTGCCGGCCTCCAGCGCGGGCGGCGGCCGTCGGTTGAGGATGCGATAGAGATAATGCCTGCCGGTCGCCGAAAAGCGCGCATCGAAACTCTCCGGCGCCTGCGCCGCCGACAGGATCGACACCGCATCGCCGTTCAGCTTCAAATGCGCGTTGACCGCGTCGCGAACCTTGTCAGGCTTCCAGTCCCGGGCAAGGTCGATATGCGCGACCTGTCCGGTGGCGTGCACACCGGCATCGGTGCGCCCGGCGCCACGCAGCGATAGCGTCTCGCCCGTGAAAGCGGCAATCGCGTTCTCGATCGCCGCCTGCACGGAATGATGGCCGGCCTGCCGCTGCCAGCCGGCAAAGGCAGTGCCGTCATACTCGATGTCGAGCCGGTAACGTGGCACCTGGCCGCGGACGGCTAGGCGGCGAGATCGGCGCGGAAGGGCGCGGCGTAGACGAGCGCCCCGGTTTCCGGCGCTTCGTCCCAGGCCAGAGCCTGCAGCGCATCGCACTGATAGTCGCTGGCGAAGCCTGCCGCGCGGCCGTGGCTGTAACCGAAACGGCCGTAATAGGCTGGCTCGCCCAAGACGATGGACAGCTTCTCGCCGGCTTGCTTGAGCCGCACATGCGCTTCGCGCACCAGCGCGCCGCCAATGCCGGTCCCGTGGAAGGACGGCTCGACCGCCAGCGGCGCAAGCGCCACGGCGGGGAACTCGCCGCTTTCGCCGCGGACATAAAGGCGCGAGAAGAGGATATGGCCGACGACGGCGCCCTCTTCCTCGGCGACCAGTTCCAGAACGGCGTCCTGGCTGTCGACCAATGCGTCGACCAGGCCGGCCTCGGCCCTCTGCCCAAAGGCATGCTCTTCGACGAAGCGGATCGCCTCGCGGTCGCGCGGCGTCGCGGCGCGAATGGACATCATGCTCATACCAGTTTCATTCCTTTTTCCAGTGACACGCCACGCAGGAATTCCCGCGCGGCGAGGGGCTTTCCTCCAGCCCTTTGAACCTCCACTAGGCGCACGGCGCCGCTTTTGCACGCAACCGTGAGTTCATCACCCAGGATTGTTCCTGGTTCGCCGGACCCCTCAGCTAGGGTGGTGCGGAGGATTTTCAATCTCTCCAGAGTCGCACCCACGGGCAATTCGCACCACGCTCCGGGGAAGGGCGATAGCCCGCGAATGTGATTATGCACCGATAAAGCGTCCCGATGCCAGTCGACGCGTGTTTCCGACTTGGCGATTTTGTGGGCATAGGTGACGCCGTCCTGGCCTTGCGCGGCGAGAGGCAGCGCGCCGTGCTCAAGACGTCCAAGCGCTTCGACCATCAGCGTCGCGCCGCGCTCCATCATCGCATCATGCAGTTCGCCGGCCGTTATATCGGGACCGATCGGCTGCGTCGCCGTCAGCGCCACCGGACCGGTGTCCAGGCCGGCATCCATCTTCATCACCATCATTCCGGTCTCCGCATCGCCGGCCATGATGGCGCGCTGGATGGGTGCCGCACCGCGCCAGCGCGGCAGCAGAGAGGCGTGACCGTTGTAGCAGCCGAGCCGCGTGCCCTCCAGGATCGGCGAGGGAAGCAGGAGGCCATAGGCAACCACCACGGCGACATCCGCCTGCAGATCGCGAAACGCGTCCTGCTCCCCAGTGCTCTTCAGCGACACCGGCACGCGCAACCCCACATCGAGGCGCTCGGCTTCGCGCTGCACCGGCGAAGGCGTCGTTTCCAGACCGCGCCGGCCGGCCGGCCTGGGCGGCTGGGTGTAGACCGCGGCAATGCCATGGCCGGCTTCGGCAATGGCGCGAAGCGTTGGCACGGAAAACTCCGGCGTGCCCATGAAGATGACGCGAAGGGGCATGAATTTCAGACGATGATGTTTGGGTTGAGGGCCAGGCGTTCGGTTCGGGTGATGGGGTTCAAGCGGATTTAACTGCTTCAGGTCAAGCCCTTCACGATTGCGGCCGCTCCGGCAGCCGGATCTCGAGCGTCAAGCGCGACGATTGCGCCAAGGCGCTGGACATCGCCAGGCCGACGCGCGACATGCATGGTGTTGCAACGGCATCCAGATCGGCTTCCACGTCATGCGCCGTGCAGCGAAGCTCGAAACCGTGAGCCAAGGCTGATCCCGGCACACGGTCGTCATCCGAAGAGCAGGCAGGAGGCAGATTGATGGTGAACAGCGTGGTGACGCTGCAGCGTCGAGATGACATCGGGCTCATCGTGATCGACAACCCGCCGGTGAATGCGCTCGGCGCACGACTTCGGGCGGAATTGCACGAGGCGCTGGCCACCGTGCGCGACGACGCCAGCCTTCGCGGCGTGGTTATCGCCTGTGCCGGTCGAACATTCGTCGCAGGCGCCGATATCGGGGAGCTTGGCACGCCAAAGCAGACGCAAAAGCCGCAATTGCCGGAATTGTGCAGCCTGATCGAAGCACTCGGAAAACCCGCCGCCGCCGCGATCCACGGCACGGCCTTGGGCGGCGGCCTGGAATTGGCACTGTCCTGCCATTACCGTGTCGCCGATCGACAGGCAAAACTCGGCCTGCCGGAAGTCAAGCTCGGCCTCATTCCCGGAGCCGGCGGCACGGTGCGCCTGCCGCGGCTCACAGGTCCGGAATACGCCCTGAAAATGGTCGTTTCCGGCACTCCTGTCAGCGCCGGAGAGGCGCTGGCGGTCGGGCTGGTCGACGCAGTGGTGGAGGGCGATATCGCTTCGGCGGCAATCGAATTCCTCCGCGACCGCCTCAAGGACAATGTCGCACCGGTGCGGGAGCGCGAAGAGAAGCTCGCGCCTCAGCGATCCGACCTGACCAGCTTCGACGCGCTGGCGGCCAAACTGACCGCGAAGACCAAGGGATTGCGGGCGCCCAGGGCCGCGGCAGACGCGATCCGCAATGCGATCGTCCTTCCCTTTGACGAGGCGCTGGCGGGCGAGCGGGCCATGTTCCTGGAATTGTCGGCGGCGCCGGAGTCCAAGGCCTTGCGGCATCTGTTCTTCGCTGAGCGCGAAGCCGGCAAGATCCCCGGACTCGAGGTCGGCACAAAGCCCCGAGACATTGCACGGGTCGGCGTGATCGGTGCGGGCACCATGGGCGGAGGCATCGCCATGGCGCTTGCCAACGCAGACATTGACGTCACCCTGCTCGACGCGACGGACGCCGCGCTGGAACGCGGCATGGCGATGATCGAACGCAACTATGCGGCGTCGGTAAGCAGGGGCTCCCTGTTGGACCAGCAGAAGGCGGCGCGACTGGCCAAACTGACGCGCAGCACCGACTATGCGTCACTCGCCGGCTGCGACCTCGTGATCGAGGCCGTCTTCGAAGATATGGCTGTCAAGAAGGAGGTGGTCGCAAAGGTCGACGCCGTGGCCAAGCCGGGTGCGATCTTTGCCACCAACACCTCCTATCTCGATGTCGACGAAATCGCCCAGTCGTCCGATCGGCCGCAGGATGTCGTAGGCCTGCATTTCTTCTCTCCGGCAAATGTCATGAAACTGCTCGAGGTTGTGCGCGGGCGCGACACCGATCCGCAGGTGCTGGCGACAGCTATTTCGCTCGGCAGGCGCATGGGGAAGGTTCCCGTTGTCGTTGGCGTCTGCCGCGGCTTCGTCGGCAACCGAATGCTCGTGGCGCGTGGCGCCGAGAACGAAAATCTGTTGCTGGAGGGCGCTACGCCCAGCCAGGTCGACGCGGTGTTCCGGGCTTTCGGCTGGCCAATGGGTCCGTTTGAGATGGGCGACCTCGCGGGACTGGATATCAGCTGGCGCAATCGCAAGGCGCAGGGGAAAACAGCAATCCTTGCCGACACTCTGTGCGAGCGTGGGCAGTTCGGCCAAAAGACCGGAGGTGGCTGGTATCGCTACGAACCGGGCTCGCGGTCGGCGCTGGAAAACCCGGCCGCCATGGCGCTGATCACGCAGACAGCCGCCTCACTCAATGTGGCCCGCCGCGCTATCAGCGACCAGGAGATCATCGAGCGGACGCTCTATCCGATGATCAACGAGGGCGCGACGATCCTCCAGGAAGGCATCGCCGCGAGAGCTTCGGATATCGATCTTGTCTGGGTGAATGGCTACGGCTTTCCCGTCGCGCTGGGCGGTCCCATGTATTGGGCCCGCGAGGTCGAAAGCCTGGACAAGATCCATGACCGCCTGGCGTATTGGTTTGAACGGACGGGACGCCCGATCTTTGAGCCATCGAGCGCTCTCCTCGGCTAAGCCCCTCGCCAACCGAATGCTCCGATCATGCAGGGACATCGCTAGACTTTTGAGCTCCCCGACGGCGCGGAAATCATTGCTGCCGGGATGATGTCGCACCAGGTCAATAGATCGAGAAGTCGGCGGCCGAGAGCAGCGGGCGCGTATCCAGATGTGCGAAGAGAGTGGCTTTCGCGGCGCCGGTGCCGTCCGGATCGTAGAAAAGATTTCCTGTCGTCCGGTCGTAGATAATCCGGTCGCCTGTGTCGGCGGCACTCTTTCCAAGATGGAAATTCGCAACAGCGAGAGGGCCGGCTCCCGCGAGGGCGCCAAAGATGCCGGCATGAAGCGCGATGATATCGTTGTTGCCTGACACAACGCCGAAATCCGCGATCCGGTCGACATTGCCGGCAGCGGGCGCCGTATCAAAGACGAAAGTGTCGTTGCCGACGCCGCCGACCAGCACGTCGGCCCCGCCTCCACCGGCGAGTCGGTCGTTGCCGCTTCCGCCCTGCAGCACGTTGCTGGATTGGTTGCCAGTGATGGCGTTGCTCGCGCCATTGCCGGTGCCGTTGATGGCCTGCACGCCGGTCAGCCTCAGGTTCTCCAGATTCGCGCCGAGCACATAGCTTACGGCGGACTGCACGGTATCGGTGCCCTGACCCGCCTGCTCGATAATCCGGTCTGAGGCATCGACGACGTAGGCGTCGCTACCCCCGGCGCCGATGAGGTAGTCAATGCCGGCCCCGCCGCTGAGCCCGTTGGCGGCAGAATTGCCGGTGATGATATTGGATAGATTGTTCCCATAGCCGTTGATCGCATGGGTGCCGGTCAAGGTCAGATTTTCGACATTGGCGCCGAGGTGATATGTGGCGGAAGACTGGACTGTATCGATGCCGCTGTTTGCCAATTCGACGATCTTGTCGTTGCCGTCAGTAACAAAGATATTGTTGCCCGGTCCGCCTGTCAGGTTCAGCGCTCCGGTCGCGCCGCCCAGTCCTGCGGGTGCTTGCGCCCGCAGAAAGACGATGTCTCCAGGCAAGAGCGCGCCAACCCCCGCCAGGAAGATGCTGTCTGTCGGGGTGCCATGGTCGACCGAGGTTCCGCCGGGCGCGCCGCCGATATCGACCTCAACCCCCGCCACGCCGTTGACCTTGGCGAAATTGACGTGGAGCGATGCGGGGTCGACGCCGGCCAGGATGAGCCGGTCGAGCCCCGGCTTGAAATCGAGGATCGTATCGTCGCCATCGAAAAGATTGACGACAAAGCTGTCTGCTCCCGCACCGCCGGTCAGAGTGTCGTTGCCAAGTCCTCCCTTGATCCAGTCATTGGCCTTGCCTGCTATGATCCTGTCGTTTCCCTGGAGGCCGTCGATCTCGAGAGGGCCGGTGGTCGTCGCGTAATTCAAGCTGTCGGCACTCGTGCTCCCGCTGCGGGTAGCGCCGAAGCTGATCTCGCTCATCGAAAGACCGGCAATACCGGTGAGAAGGACGGTGCCTGAGCCATAGTTGACCAGCGCCCCTGCCGCGGTCGATGTAATCGTGACCTGGGCCGGGGTGATGCCGGTGAGCACCAGCGTGTCGGTGCCGCGCTGGAAGTCGGTGATGATGTCGTCGCCATGGTTGGCGCCGATGATGAAGACGTCCTTGCCTGCCCTGCCGCTCAATATGTCGGAACCGCCGCCGCCAGAGAGACGGTCATTCGTCGTGCCGCCGAGCAGCGACTGGGCGTTCGCGTCCCCATCGATACGGATCATCGACACTGATGCTCCGCCGCGCGGAGTCGCAAGATCGTTGAACTGAGACGCGCGGATATAGTCGATGCTCATGACGCCCGTCGATTGTCCGTCGGGCAATCCCGGCCAGCTACCCTCGCCTCCCACCGCCAGGTTGGCGACCATATACATGGGGCGGTGCATGTCGGCCGGGGTGGGTTCGCGCGTGATCTCGGTGCCGTTCAGATACCAGATGATGTAGTCAGGCCGCCAGGAGACGGCGAAGGTGTTGAACCCAGCCGACAGATCGGTGGTTGGGACCACCGATGGCGTGACGGTGTGCGCGCCCGTCGCCTTGCTGTGCGCATTGAGATGCAGATAGTTCGGCTCCTGCCCGCGCACTTCGAAAACATCCAGTTCCGGCGGCCAGTCGCCGTTTGCCGGCAGCAGCCAGAAGGCTGGCCAGAACCCCTCGCCTTCCGGCAATTGGGCACGGATCTCGAAATAGCCATATGTCTGGACATGGCTGGTCTGGGTCGTGATGACACCTGAATTGTAGCTTAGATCGCCAGGTGCGCTGGCGTTCGGACTTGCGGTGATGTCGAGCACGCCGCCGTGCAGCCGGAACGGGTTGATCTCCGTTGTACTGTCTCCATAGAACTGGGACTCCGGGCTGGTGGTGATGGTGCGGCCCCACCAATAGGTCGAGCGCCAGACAGCACCCCCGTTGATGAGACCGTTCGGAGATACCGCGAACGAGTTGAACTCTTCGCTGAAGGTGCTGCGAAGGGCGGAGCGGTCGACCGCGAAATGAAAGTTGGCGGAGTTGAGGTTGGCGAGTAACTGGTTCTGCAGCACGATGCCGTCGCCATTGCCCAGGGAAATCACCACATTCGCGCCGGCTTGCCGCATCGCGGGCGCTAAAGAGGCGTAGGTCTTGAACTGCGAGAACTCTCCACCGACGACGACGAAATCCTCGCGCGGATTGAAATCGGTGATGATGTCGAACTTGCTGCCGGGCGCGAAAGTGAAGGCGTCCGAGCCAGAACCGCCAGTCAGGACGTCGTAACCGCCGCCGCCGTTGAGCCACTGCCTGCCCGCACCGCCGATCAGGAGGTTGGCAAGGTCATTGCCTAGCCCCCTCCCATTGACCGCGTCAACGATCAGGTTCTCGACATTGGCGGGCAGAGCGTAGCCGACATGATAGTTGGGCGCGTGAAGGAAGATGGTGTCTATGCCTGCGCCGGCACTTTCGACGACGTCATCCGAAATGTCCCAAATATGGTAGCTGTCGTCTCCCTGAAGGCCCTTCATCGAAGCGCCGCCTCCAGCACCGTTGATCTCGTCGGCGCTCGCCGTCCCGACTTGGGTGACGCCGCCGATCCCGGACCCGAACCACGCGACCGGTTCCGCGCTCATACTCAGAAGCTGACCGAGGTAATTTCGGTAGCTCGTCGGAAGTCCAACCATGCACGCCACTCCTTGAGAGACGCGAAGTTGGAGGGATGTCGCCTTCGAACAGCCTGCCTAAATTAGAAGACTTTTATGTAAATCTCTGGAACAGGACGGCATGGTTAAGTCTGCGGTAGCGGATGCCGTAAAATCTTAGATGAATGGCGATATCGGCAGAGATGAGCTACGCCGACGCGGGACTCGTGTACTCGCTGTCACCGGCAGCGATGACATATCCAAACCCGAGAAAGTAGCAGGCGAATACGATCGGCGGTTGCAATAGCGCACCTCCCCCAAGCACGAGATAGAGCAGCGCCAGGGCGGCTGCGATTGCGGCGCTTGGCAGCGCCCGGGCGAGCGACGCCAACAGCACGAAATAGAGCATCCACACGACAAGCCCGTATTCGACCAGCACCTTGACCGGAGGGTTCCAGGCGAAGCCGATCTCGCGGTCGATGAAGCCAGCCCCAAAGCCCAGGAACACGCGCGTAATGTCCGGCTCCTGCAAGAATTCGATGACGCGGGTGACCGGCGCGATGAAGCGCAGACTGGCGCTGGAGTCCTCCCGGGAGAATTCCTCCACCCGACCGATGATCGCCGTGAGGTAGCCGGATGCCCACAGGCCCAGGACGACGCAAACCGCCGCGGTGGCGAGAAGAAGGGTCGCCCGGTCGACGCCGCGCCATATCACCATCGGCACAAGAACGAGGGTGGCGAGGAAGAGGCCTGTGCCGCTGAAAGTCAGAACGAGCGCGCCGGCCAGGAGAAACTGCCGGGCGGGGCGGCCAACCACCCAATACTCGATAATGAGGCCAAGGGCCAGAAACTGCGACAGGAAGGACGCTTCCAGCATGACAATGCCGTTCGGCTTCAGAAGCCCCGAACCCCAGGATATTTGCTGCAGATAGTTGAAATTCTTGACGATGATTGCGTCCGGAAGCACCCATTCGAGGATGGGCATTTTGAACCCCACCACTTGAACGCCGATTTGTAGAAAGGTGAGCATTGCCACAACCACGGCGCAGCCTGTGAAGAAGCGCAGAATGTCGACATATTCCCGGGCCGTAATCACGATGCGGATGGGCAGCAGAAGATAGATCACCGCCAGCAGCGACACCGAGCCGAGGGAGAATTCGCTTCCGGACGCGACGTTGACGAAAAATGCCGCCGTGACAAAGGTGAACGCCGCCACCAGTCGCACCGGGTCGATGATCGCCGCGCCCTGGTACAGCAGCAGCATCAAGGAGCCTCCAGCGATCGGCAGCAGGCATGAGACCGCGGCGCTTCCGCCAAGCGGGATGACCAGGCGCTGCAGGAATACGATTGCCGCGACATTCATCAAGCAGACGAAAAGAGGCAGCGACATCGCTTCCGCTTCAACTGGCGCTTTAGATGAAGCGTCGCCGGCCAGGGTCATCGCCTTAGCAACCCGCCCAACCCGGCATAGCTCTTGACCCCCGTCAGCCTCGCCGCGGCGACAGTGCCGGCAATGCCTTGCAGGGACAATCCCACGGCGAAAACCACGGCGACTCCGACCGGGCCAAACAGAAAGGATGCCAACACCCCGCCACCGATGCACAGAATAGCGCTCGCGGCCGTAATCAGGTTGAGGGTCAGCTGATTGTGCGACAGAAGCAGCACCTGCGAGCAGGGGCCGCACAGCACGTTGACGACATTGCCGACGGCGAGGATCGTCAGCGGCACGGCGGCTGTCGCGTAGGCAGGGCCAAACCCGACCGAAAGGATCTGCGTTCCGAGCACACCCAGCAGCAGCGCAAGACCCATGGAGGGAACCGCCGCGAGCAGGACGACCGGCCGAAGCATCCGTTCCAGCTCATGCCGGCGTCCACTCGCCAGATGTTCGGCGATCATCGGCGGCAGCACGCCACCCAGCACAAGATGCGGCAACGAAACCAGTTGGGCTATTCGCGTGGCGACGCCATAATAGGCGACGTGCTCGGCAGGGCTGGCGACACTCACCACCCAGACATCCGACTGCGTGACCAGCAGCGCCAGGAGTTGCGTGAGCATGATGCTGGGACCGCTGCGGGCAAAATGCGCCATCCGCACGGCGCCGCCGCTGCGAATGTCACCCGTTCTCAGCGCGGAGACCAACGAGGCCGCGACACCAGCGCCGAAGCACAGCGCCTGCAGCGCCAGCACGCCGCGACTTCCAATGTCTACACCCTGCCACCACAGCAGCAGCGTGACCCCCAGGAGGAGGTATGTGGCAAGCACGCTGGCGAGGAACGTCGCCTGAACGATCTTGCCCAGCGACCGCAACGCCCCGGCCAGAAACAGCTGCAGGGCAGTCAGAAGCACCAGCGGCCAGAGGGGCGAGGCTACTTCCTGAAAGGCCGAACAGCTCAAGGCAGCGCCGGGCAGGTAGCACAATGCGCCAAGACCCAGGAGAAGCGCTGCTCCGACCGGAATGGACACGAGCGCAATCAGGATGGCGCCCGCGGTCAGGTAAGAGATCGGCGCGTACTGGTTGGTGAGGCGGCGCGAATCCCGCAGGTCGCGCACCGCCAGGACGTCCAGCCCCATGGTCGCGACAATGGCGGCCGGAAGCGAAATGCTCTGAATCAGCAGAACAGCGCCGAATTCATTCGCGCCGAGCAGGCGCGACAGCACGATGTTCTGGAGGATGACCGCCGCGCCGAACAGCAGGCGGCCCAGCAGCGTATAGGCGGCGCCGCTGGCCAGTCGTCGATACACAGCGCCGGCAACCGAAGTTTCGGAACCCCCCGGTTCGTTCATGGACGCCCAGGCTCGCTGCCAGTGGTCGCACTGGGCTGAGCCTGCGAGGGCCGCAGAAACGATATCAATCGACCCGTGACGCCGGCCGTCATCGGATTGGACATCAGCCTGAACGCCACCACCGGCAAGGCGCGCTTGAAGGCGCTGGCGGCAATCTGCGGGTAGCTCAGGCCAAACACACGCCGCTGCGTGCGGGCCATATCCTTGATGTTGGCCAAGGGGTGCCGGATCGAGTTCGATTCGAGACCGCGCCAAACATGGGCGATGACCTCATCGGTATAGCCTGCCAACGGATTGAGCTTGTACATCCGGCATATGGCATCATAGTCGGCGGCGATGCGGATGCCCGGATCGAAGAGCGCCTGCTTGTGAAGCTCCGTTCGGAAATACATCGCCTGGTGCGATGTCGGCACGCTGTGCATGACATAAGGCGTCATTGGTCGCGGCTTTTGCACATACCGATAGCTTGGTGACAGTTCGAAAAGCGCCGCGCCGAGCAACATGCCAATTCCCGGAGGGGACTCCTCGATCGCCTCGGCGACCTTGTGCAGAGTGTCGCTGCCAGCGAACCTGTCGCCCGAATTCATGAAAACGCAGAACTCGCCCTTGGCGTTCGCCAGACCCTTGTTCATGGCGTCGTAGATGCCGCTATCTCGCTCGGAAACCCAGAACGCCATATGCTCCGCATGCGCCTTGATGAGATCCACCGTGCCATCGGTCGAGCCCCCGTCGATGACGACCCATTCGAAGGAGGCATCCTTCTGCTCACACACGGAAGCGGCGGTGCCGGCGAAGCCGTCGCGATTGTTGAACACCACGGTAATGACCGTAATCAGCGGGCGCGAACCTGCCGCGTCCCTGGCGCGCATGCTGCCGCTCATCCTCAAGCCGCCATGGAGGTGGGTTTGGCCGAGAGCTTTCGCCCATCCGGACCGAACGGGACGTTCTTGATCGCGTCGATCTCGCGGCTCACGATCTTCGTCGCGGCATCGATGCTGTAGGACGCAATCGCGAGTTTGCGGCCATGCTCGCCCAGTGAGCGCGCCAATTCCGAGTCGTCGCGAACCCTGACATACTGCCTGACGAAATCGGCCGGATCCTCGGCGCGCAGGAAATGCGTGCCGTGCTCGCCCTGAAGTCCGGTCAATCCGGCGGGAAGCGCAATCAGCGGCAGCCCGCAGGCCAAGGCTTCCAAAACCTTGGTCTTGATACCGGTCCCCGACACGATCGGCGCGAAGAAGACCTGCGTGCGCGCAAGCTCCTCATTGATGTCGGGCACATATCCAAGGAACTTGATCGACGGATGCTCGAGCGGGAGGCGCAGATTGTCCGGCGCGGCGCCGATGACGTTCAGGACCGGCAGTTCGACACCCTGGCGCTCGAACTCCGGTATGATCCGCTCCACATAGGCCCGCAACCCATCCAGATTTGGCTGATAGGTGAGCCCACCGGTGAACACCGCAGTCATCGGCCTGTTGGTCAGGGTCCCGCTCACCGGCTGGTCGGGAACGGGAACGGTCACCGGCATGCAGAACACGCGCCGCTTCGTACGCGCGGCAAGCCGCTCCGTTTCCTCCAGCGAGCGCAGGCTGCTGGCGCCGGCGCGATCGGTCCAATAGAGCTCCCGGCGATCCAGGATACGCGACTCCCGGCCGAGCACCATGCGAAAGACCGCTTTCGCAAGCGGGCGGGCAAAGGCGGGGATCGCTCCCTCGAGATAACCGAGAATGTTTTCATCACCGGTCGACCGCGATGCCCAAAGCTCATAGCGTTCCGACAGCAGGTCTTCATGATCGAGGATCCAGGGCCGGCCCGAGCGATGGGCGTAGCTCGCTGTCCTGATCATGTCGGCGACGATCAGGTCGATCGACTTGTCGGCGACGATCTCCTGAATGCGGGTATTGGCCTTTTCGTCAAGATAGAGACATTCGTTGAGGCTGAGCGCTCCCGGCACAGCCTTGGTGAGCAGGCGCCACAGGATCGACGATTTGGACGGCAGGGTAAGATAGTGCGTCTCGACGCCGAGATCCTCGGGCAAGGCCGTATCGCCGGGAATCTGGAACGCGACCAGTGTCACGTTATGTCCGGCACCTTTCAGCGCATTGATATAGGTGCGTATCCCCATCTTGTGGCCATGCATGCGGCCATAGGGTGCGCGTGTCGCTAGATAGAGAACATTCATGAGATTTATCGGCCTATCCGGTGAATCGAAATGGGATGCGCCGGGATCTCGTCAAGGATTTCGCGCGGGTTCGAAGCCATAGCTCCGCCAACCATCACCCGCGCGCAACCTATCCTGTCGCGGCCCGTTGTTCAACCGGCCGCAACGGCAGAGCAAGGATAGATGGGCGCTCAGTCAAGCATCGTTCGCCGGTCGCCAGCATATCGAACGGGCTATCCGCCTATGGATACCGTGAAATCAGCAAATTCGGCCGGTAGAGCTTCCAGACCGCATAGACCACTGGTTGCAAGACATTCCATGAGGTGAAGACGGACCCAACGAATAAGGCCCTTTGGAAACCATCCAGGAATTTCGAGCCGGATTTGATTTGGAGGCGGTGAACTTCGGTTCTAGGCAGTCTCACGCCCGCTGTTCACCTTCTCTCTCTCACCTGGTTTTCATGGTGCAAATTTGAACCTTCTTCGAAAGAACTGAGATCCGGAAAAGTCCTTACCTGCGGCACCTCATCCACATTATCGACGGATCGTCCCCGTGCGATCCTATATTAAAGACGTGTTGGCCCGGAATTTGCGTGCAGGGTTAATGATCGGTAAAGTGCCGTTGGGTAATTATTAGCAGTTTATGGGCAAGGGGTCACGGATGAGCATCTTCAAGCAGACACTGGCTGCGGCGGCAGCCTGTATGGCAGTGATGTGCGCAGCGGGGCCGGCGGCTTCGGGCGAAGCTGAAATTGTTGCTCTCTGCTCAGGGAGTGGCAGCGCGGGACCCGAGGCGATCGCGGCCTTTGTGAATGAGCAGCGCCAGGGCGGACAATCCCCCGAACAGATTGATAAGGCTCTCATTAATGTCACGGTAGCGCTGGGTGAGAGCGTCCTGGAAACTGGCTGCAGCGTTCGAAAGAGTCCGGTTTCGGCCTGCGTATGGGCCGTGACGTCAAGTCTGGCAGATCCAGCGCGGCGCGCCGCCGTTGCGCAGATCGCGGACAAGATCGAAAACGGGGCGTGCGACGAGCGCGTGGCGGCGAGCTCGAATTAGTGCATTCCGAAGCCAAGTGAAATCGCTTGGCTTCCCTTCAATCCGGCAGCAAAAATAGGGCAGCTAGCCTTCAACGCGTGCCATTTTGGGATGGCGCGCGGCACCTTGAGACAGTTCGGCCGCTCTCATTCTATCGCGTTTCCAGACCGAAGCCCTACGCGCATCCCTGGCAGAGTTTTCAGAGGTTGGTCCACCGTCGCGGGTCTTTCGACGCAATCGATATCCAGCGGTAATCCGTCTGACTGCGCTCGACGATATTTGCCCGCGCATTGTCCAGCACAAGTTCTCCGGAACTGGTCATGACAACAAGAACGGCATGGCCTTCGCCGCGGCGGGTGCGGACCGTTGCGAGGCGAAGAGCGCCAGCGGGAACGCCCGCGCGCAGCAGGAGTTTGCGTTTGGTCAGGGCGTAATCCTCGCAGTCTCCGCGCGAGCCGCTGGAATTCCAGGTCTCCGTCGAATCCGACTTGAAGCGGATGCTGCGATTGACCGACCGATTGACGCGTTCCAGTGTCTGGCGCAGCTTCTGGCTGTTCTGAACACGGCCGGACTTGCCGGTCTGACACTCCTTATCGTGCTGCAGGCAGAAGAGCAGGTACGCCAACGGTGCGCCCGCCGACTTGGCGCGGTGAGCCTCCAAAGAGCCGGCAGTTGCGAAGGTCGTAGGCAAGGCAAGACACAGTGCTACGGCAAGCGTAGCTGCACGCAGTTCCAGCATAGAAGCATCCCCTCTTCTGGCCGGCACGCGTCTGCCGGTTCTGGGTTCGTCATGGGAATTTCATGACGGCTGATGCTTACCGGCGGCCGGTGACATCGCGATTAAATGAGAAGATCGCATTTTAGTAAAGCGAATACATAGACGGGCATGCGTTATGCGAAACGCGCCCCGCCTTGCCCTGGATGACTCCGATGGAGAAATGAGCAGGCCGGATCAATCCGGTCGCAAGCTCGTCTCCATTTATTGCATACAGTTCGGGTGAGCGACGCGCCCTTTGGCTCAGGACTGCGCTTAATAGTCGGAGTAGTAGGCCGATTCCCCATGGCTTTCGCCGCGCCTTTCCTGGCTCATGACGATCAGCGTCGGCTTGTTCAGGCTTCGGCCAAACGACAATTTGTGCAGCCCATTCAGCACCGCCCTCTGTGGCGTGTGAGCCCATTTGACGACGAAGGCCACTGCATCGGCGAAATCGACCAGATAGGAGCCATCGACCAAAATCTCCAATGGCGGCGAGTCCAGCACGACGACATCGAACTGCTTCCGGGCGCTGGCGATGAGCTTCGCGAAAATCTTCGTAGAAAGAAGCTCGTCGGTCGGGATAGTCGCGCCGCGTGTGCCGACCAGTGCAAGCAGCGACGTCGCGCTATCCTGGGTCGTGATGTCGGCCAGGCGGTCGGCTGGAATTTTGCCGGAGAGATAGTCGATCAATCCACTTGACGCTTCGGTCTTCAGATAGCGGTGGACCGTGGGCTTTCGCAAGTCGCAGTCGACCAGAAGCACATTTTGACCCGCCTGTGCATAGGCGCGCGCAAGCGACAAGGCGATGGTCGTCTTTCCTTCATTTGGCAGCGCGGACGCGACGAGAAGAACCTTGCCTGTGGGATGAGACGTCTCGTCCTTTGCCGGCATCAGGCGGTCCAGCATGGCTCGAATGCGGCGTATGCTCTCTGCAAACCGCGACAGCGGTTTTTCAACGAATTGATCGGTCATCGCCGCCCCGCGTCCCGACCCTGGCAGGGCCGGAACGGATGTCACCGTGGACAGCCCGGTTACCGCCTCAACCTGTTCCTCCGACGTGAACCCGCCGACATGGTTCTCGAAGAGGAAAGCGAGCAGGACGCCGCCAGCCAGCGCCAAGACGGTGGCGAGGGTTAGAATAAGCGGTATGCGCGGGAAACTCGCGGCTGTCGGGATCAAAGCGGAGGAGACGATCCTGCTGTCGGCAACCTGCAATGTGGATTGCGTCTCAAGGTTCTGCAGGCGGGCCAGCAATGATTGGTAGTTGGCGGTGGTGTTGCGCGAATCCTGCTGGAGTTCGTAGATTTGAGCCAGGATGTCCGGCGGCAGGCTCGCCTTGGTGACCGCGGCCGTCAATTCCTGCCTGGTTTCAGTCAACTGGCCCTGACTTGCGGCGACGGTGTTCTGCAATTGGCCGATCTCGGTCTCCGCGGTGCTGACGAGCGAGGCTTCCACCTCCGACAGCTTTGCCTTCAGGCTGGTTTCCTGCGGCGAACCGGACGCGGTCTGATTAAGCGAGGCCGCCAAAACCTCGCGCTGCCGCAGCAGTTCGGCCGCAGCGTCGTTTTCGAGTTGCTTCGACAATGCATTCCAGTTCCGCTGCTGGATAGAACTTTGCAGCGCCTCGGCCTGGGATGAAGCCTGCTGCGACCGTTCCGTCAGCGAGTTCAGCGCGTCGCGCTTTTGCGCCAGGGCCGCACCCCCGGGAAGGGCCGCCAGCTTGTCGATATTGCTGGATATATAGGTGGTGAATTCCTGCTCGGCGGCCACGACCGCCGCCCGGGTCTTTTCGATCTGCCGCTGCACCGCCGCTTGGGCGGCCTGGGTGCTGTCAACCTTCGACTGGATTTGCAGCTGGATATAGGCGTCCGAGATCGCATTGGCCAAAGCGGCCGATTTCTCCGGCGAACGCGTGGTGACCTGCACCGAGATCAGATAGGTGTCGCCGCGCCTTTGCACCGAAAGGGCCTTCGACAATCGGCTTCGCACGACGCCGAGCGCTTCCTGCCCGGTCGGAAGCTCGACGCGGCCGATCCGGAGAAAGCCCTTCAGTTTCTCGCGCCAGCCAAGCCTTACCCCGAATTCCGGGTCTGCGACCAGATTCTGCGACGCGATGACCGCCATCAGCACAGCGTCGGACCTGAGAATTTCGACCTCGCTGTCGACGCGCGGACTGTCGGATCCGCTGCTTGCGGCGCCTGCTGTCGGGTCGAGAAGATTCTTGTCGCTGGGATCGACGAAAATGAGGCTCGTCGCGGTATAGCGGGGATCGACGGCGAGGGTCGCGACGATGGCCAGCGCCACGATGGTCAGCACCGTTGCGATGATCAGGCGAGCCTGCCGGCGCAGCAAACCGGTGATCGCGCGCAAGTCGAAACCCGCCCCTTGAGGCGAACGCTCAACTCTCGGCAATTTCAAATCAATTCCCATAATGATTCCTGGGACCCGCACTATTCATGACCACATCGCGTCATCATTCATTTTAGCAATGTGTTGATAACGGCGTTGCCACTCTGGGTCAAAATTCGCGGCGGCCCGTCACGCGATAGTCTTACCGCACTCAATCTGCCGGTTGCGTATGCGCCCGTGTCTACATCGAACCGATTGCCGGTTCTGACGACTTCCTCGACGATCCGGTGGCCGTGAATGACGGTCTTTTCGCTTGGCCGTTCTTTTCCGTAGAACGCGCCTGGTGAAAGGGTGAGGTCTTCGATCGTCTGCCGCTCCAGCGAAACGCCCGGCCGAATTCCCGCATGGACCAAGAGGTAATCGGGAAGTTCCACGCCATTGGGAAGGTGGCGAAGAAAATCGAGGTGCTCTTCCGGTACATAGGACTGAAGCGTGGACCAGAATTCGGGTGCACGCAAACCGCGCCGGGAAAGCTGCTGCGGCGAAAGGCCGTATGACAGCAAAGCTTCGATGCCGCCCGAGCGCATCCAGGGTCCGTCGACATTTCGGTTAGAAATGAAATCGAGCATCATCAGTTCGTGGTTGCCGGCAAGGCAGATGCGGCGGAAACCATCCGGCGGCGGCTTCAGCAAATGGTCGAGAACCTGCGCGGATTGCGGCCCACGGCTCACATAGTCGCCCAGATAAACAAGCCATTTGTCGCTGGACACGTCTTGCGCATCCTCGACGATGGAGCTTTCCAACGCGCGAACCAGATCCACACGGCCATGAACGTCGCCGATCGCATAAAGGCGCGCAGGCGCCTCCTCGAAACGCTCCCATCGGGGCGCTGGTTTGCCGCCCCGCCCCGCGCCGCGCAGCGCCCGTAGAAAAGCGTCCCAGATCAACGCGAGGAACCCGGCGAGAGTGCCCGGCCCGACTTTGGGAGGAAGGTCGGGAGCGACCCCAAAGCGAGGACGACGACAAAGAGGAACGCCACGCCGAGCATTTCCAGACTGAAGTCGAAAAGAGAATGTACCGCCACGAGAGCTGTCGCGCCGATGGCCGCGTAGGTCTCGCGGGTGGCGTAGCCCTGCCGGACGGCGCTCCACAGGCGCCGGAAAATATCCGCGACCATCAGGATCGGGATTGTTCCCGCAACGAAACCCATGCCGCTCCAGAGACTGAGATAGGTCGAATGGGCGAAATCCCAGACGCGGTCAACCGCGACCGGAGGCATGTGGTAGAGGGGGAAGGCATGCAGGAAGGTGCCCGCGCCGAAGCCGGCCAGCGGATGGTCGCCGATCATCGCCCAGACTTGCCGGTAGAGCGCTTCTCGTTCTGTCGCGGCCTGGTTGAGCGACAGAAGCCGCCACGAGAAGTCACCGCCATAGAGCACTGCCACGACGGCCGCTGCAAGAAAGGCGCCGATGACGATCGGCCATCGCAGCACAAGGCGCCGACGCGCGGCAAGAAGCATTGTCATCAACCCCGCAACGGTCGCAAAAAGTCCCAGCCGCGATTGGCTGGCCAGCAGCCCTGAAATCAGGACAATCGACGCCGCAGCCAGCAGAAGCCGTTGCTGGACCGAATTGCCGACTCCGCTTCTCGACGTAGCCGGCAATTGCAAAGCGATGCTGACGACCAGACCGATCCCGAGAAATGTAGCCAGTGAATTTCGGTTGACGAAGGTTCCGGTCGCCGCGCCAAGATATTGAGGCTTCTCAAAGAAGAGGATCGTGTCGTTGAAGACCGTCAGCGCCAGCAGCGCATAAATGCTCTCGAGCGCGGTGATGATCACCAGGGCATAGCTGACGCCCCTCGCGGGCCTGTGCTGCGCAAATATCTGCAGGCAGAGGAAAAACAGCAGACCGTAGGATGCCCAGCGCAGCGCGGCAAAGAAGGTGTCGCCGGGAACCAGGCTCAACGTTGCGGACGGAAGCGTCAAGCCCGTCGTCCCGGTGAAATCGGCGACCACCGTTCCGAGCGGCACAATCTGCACGCAGAGAACCAGCAGGACAACGAGATATCCCGCCGCCAGCCAGCGCACGGCATGCAGCGGTATTCGCAAGCCCTCGCCGGACGACCGCTGGCGCATCAGATAGCCCAGCCACAAAAGGGCCAGCCAGGCACACCACAAGGCCCAGAAGAAGGGCCTGTTGCTGCCGAATGGAATTGAGGCGAGGAAAACGGTCGCCACCACCAAGGCGGCGCGGAAACCGCTTCGCCGGCCGGCGGACAGGGAGTGCTGTTGGGCGGAAACGGTCACCGCCGCCCTACTCCGCGTTCAACGAATAGACGACGTCCAGGAACGCCGCCTTGTCATTTTCCGGCAACCGATCCAGCGTCCCGGCCAGGATTTTCCTGGCAGCCGGATCTTGAAGGTACCAGTGGGCGAGGATGACACGGCCGTTCTGCGAACGGCCGTGAAGCATCAGATCGCTCTCCACGACGCCGGCAAGATCGCCGGCGTCCGGCAGGATGTGGTCGCGCGCAAGGTCGAGGCGCAGCGCGCCGAGCCAGAACTCATTCGGCGCGATCTGCCAGGACAGCCGGTAGCTCCGGCGGGCCATCTCGGGGTTCCCTTCCGCAAATCCTGCGGCGGCAAGGATTGTAGCGGCATAGGCGTCCGCCGGATTGCGCTGGAGGATATCGCGGGCCATCGTTTCGCACGTTTTCGCCGCAGCCTGCCTCTCATTTGCCGGCCGCAGCGAAGCGGCCACCGACAGCAGCGACTCCCGGCATTGGTCGAGGGCCAGCCGCTGCGAATAGGATGATATGCCGAAGACGCCGGCCCCGCCGCCGTTTTCGGTGACGTCGCGCGCCGTCATACCCCCCGTCAGGAAGGGGGCCGCCTCCCGATAGGCGGCGTAAGCAGAAACCAGCAAGACGATCGACGCAAATAGTCCCACCAGTTTCACCAGTTACGCTCCCGATGGGACAGCCCCGACAGCCAGGTTCAATCGCGGCTGCTGCCGAAGTGTATGCTTTCAGACCAGATGCTGCGGTCTTCTTTATCGGAAGCCCGCAGCAGTCTTTTGTATCGCCAGGGATCCTGGCGTGCCAACGATTGATGTCCGCCTTGGTCAAGGGCGTTGAAGCAGAAAGATGGCCCAATTTTGGGCGGCTGCGAAGACTGCACTTTCTTTGAAGAAATGGCCTTCTTTCTCAACCGGCGGCGAGAGAAATACTCAATCAAAAGTAGAAATGAGGAGCATTCCCGAAGCGGTAGATACGAATTGCCGCCGTTGTGAAACGTCCTCACGGGCGATGTCAGTATTGTAGGCTCTCGACCAATCGACTCAAACGAGATATGGCGTTGCGTCACCGATATTGCTTTCTATGCGGCAGCGAAGCCAGGAATAACGGACCTTTGGCAATTCGTACCACGGAATGAATGACTGCGTCCGGAATTGGTCTCTTGGCAGGGACATCCTGATAGTCTTGCGGACATTTGTCGCCATATTCAGCAAGAAGGGCAACTGCTGACCGCAAAGCGGCCAGGCATCGATCGCGGATGTGACTGTCCGCTCGCCGTCCGCGTAGGCGCGGATGAGATCGCACAATAGGAGTTTACATGACGACTGCACCTGTAAAAAGCGCACTGGTCCTCGGATGCGGGGGCTTCATCGGCCACCACCTCGTCAAGAGATTGAAGCGCGAGGGTTTCTGGGTTCGCGGCGCGGACCTCAAATTCCCGATGTTTTCGGACACGGAAGCGGACGACTTCGTCGTCGGCGACCTGCGCGATCCCGCCTTCTGCCGACAGATCATCGACCGCCGCTTCGACGAGGTCTACCAGTTGGCTGCCGACATGGGCGGTGCGGGCTACATCTTCACCGGCGAGAACGACGCCGACATCATGCACAATTCCGCGACGATCAACCTCAACGTGGTCGATGCATGCCACAAGCGCAACATTTCCAGCGTCTTCTACTCGTCGTCCGCATGCATGTACCCGGCATACAACCAGGAAGATCCCGACAACCCGATCTGTTCGGAAGATTCGGCCTACCCCGCCGCGCCCGACAGCGAGTATGGCTGGGAGAAGCTGTTCTCCGAGCGGCTGTTCCTCGCCTACAATCGTAACCACGGCATGCGCAATCGCGTCGCCCGCTATCACAACATCTTCGGTCCGGAAGGCACCTGGGATGGCGGCAAGGAAAAGGCCCCGGCCGCGATCTGCCGGAAGGTGGCTCAAGTTGCCGACAATGGCGAGATCGAGATCTGGGGCGACGGCAACCAGACGCGCTCATTCCTGTATATCGACGAATGCATCGAGGGCACGACCCGTCTGCTGCGGTCTTCGTTCGAGGGGCCGGTGAATATCGGATCGGAGGAGATGGTGACCATCAATCAGCTGGTCGACATCGTCGCCAAGATTTCCGGCAAGCGCGTCCATAAGAACCATATCCCTGGCCCGGTCGGCGTGCGCGGCCGCAACTCCGACAATCGCCTGATCGGCGCGAAACTAGGCTGGAAGCCGACTGCGAGCCTGGTAGCGGGCCTGGAGAAGACCTATGGCTGGATCGAGAGCCAGGTTCACTCCAATCGCATCGTTCACAAAGCCGCCTGATCCTTGAGTCAAAGGCGTGCGGCAGCAGATAGGCGCGCCGCAATCAATAGCAGGATGATCGCCCCGCGCCACGAAGCGCTCGGGGCGATACCTCCGCCAGCCTCGATAGCCCCAGGCTACCGGCCCTCGCGAATCGGCCCGTAGGGCGTAAATAGCCGCAGATTTGTATCTTGTTCACAGAACCCGGCGTCGAAAGCCCGGTCAGTGCAGTGTTCCTGAAAATAAGGCTGCTGCGGGATCGACTCACAAGCCGCCAGCAAGGGGAGAATCGCGAGCGTGGCGTAGGCGAAAAGGCGAGTCATGTCGTCCGATCTCTTTTGAAAGCTCGATCGAATGTAAGATTTCGTCGGGCGTAAGCCAAGCGTGTCAACGTGGGGCCATACAGTCGCTGGTGCCATCCGCACATGGCGATTGCGGCGTGAAGGACTGCGTTTCCTTGGCTACCTGCCCAAACGCAACGGCAAATCCGCCAAGCAGAAAACACACAATAAGAAGCCGTAGAAGCACGTAATTACCTTGTCGCAGTGCCGCCGCCACGACTGCTTTCTAGTATACTCCTCCGCGTGTGGCCACCCTTTGCGGCACTTTCAGGAATGGCAGGTAGCGGCTTCCGCCTTGGAACCGTTGCAAAACAAAGGCTTAGCGGCAGGGAACAATTCGTCGCTCGTAAACCGTTGAGCCGGGACCGACCTCCTCTCTGCCTGCGCCCCAGCCGCTGGCAGCGTCTGCACGATTTCTGCCCTTAACGCCCCCTTAAAACGCCATGTCTACCCTGCAAGCAGGCGTCCGGCAGGCAGGACGCGAACGGGAACCATGGCGAAGCGAGACGGACGGCAGCGGGTCGAACCGACATTCGATGCGCCGGCGAGGCGGCAAGGCCTGGCCGGCCTGTCCGCTCGCGAGGAGGATCGTACCGTGCCATCCAGCCGAAGAACCTCCGGCCGCAAGGCGAAGAGCAAACGCGGCAAAGCGCGCAGGCGCGGGTCCAGCCTGCTCGGCCGGCTTGTCTACTGGTGTTTCGTCATGGCCGTCTGGGCCGGCATCGGCGCTATGGGCATCGTCGTTTATTACGGCGCCAAAATGCCGAATATCGCCGACTGGTCGGTGCCCGATCGGCCGCCGAATGTGAAAATCGTCTCGGCAGACGGCAAGCTTCTCGCAAACCGTGGATTAACCGGCGGGGAAGCTGTCGGCCTTCATGAAATGTCGCCCTATATCCCGCAGGCGGTCATCGCCATCGAGGATCGCCGCTTCTATTCGCATTTCGGCGTCGATCCCATTGGCTTGTCGCGCGCCATAGCCTCGAATGCGATGGCGGGTCGCATGGTGCAGGGCGGCTCGACGCTGACCCAGCAATTGGCGAAGAACATGTTCCTGAAGCCGGAGCGCACCCTTGAGCGCAAGGTGCAGGAGGTTCTGCTTTCGGTCTGGCTGGAGCGCAAGCACAGCAAGGACCAGATCCTCGAAATGTATCTGAACCGGGTCTATTTCGGCTCGGGCGCCTATGGCGTCGAGGCGGCCTCGCGCCGTTACTTCGGCAAGTCCGCACGCGAGGTGACGCTGGCCGAGGCCGCGCTCCTGGCAGGCCTGCTCAAGGCGCCGTCGAAACTGTCGCCGGCGCGTGACCCCAAGGCTGCAGGCGATCGCGCCGAACTGGTGCTGGCCGCCATGCGCGACCAAGGCTTCATCGGCGACAAGGAATTGAACGTGGCTATGCACGCACCGGCCACGCGTGCGGCGTCCTACTGGACCGGTTCCGAACACTATGTCGCCGACCGAATCATGGAGGAGTTGCCGGCGCTGATCGGCGACGTCCGCTCCGACATCGTCGTTGACGCGACGGTGGATCTGACGCTGCAGAAGCTTGCCGAGAAATCCATCCGGGCGCTGATCGATGAGAGCGGCGCCAAGATGAATGTCAGCCAGGGCGCGCTGGTGTCGATCGACAATTCCGGCGCGGTGCGCGCCATGGTCGGCGGCTATGATTACGCAAACAGCCAGTTCGACCGCGCTTCCGAAGCACGGCGTCAACCGGGCTCGGCCTTCAAGCCGTTCGTGTATCTGGCGGCAATCGAACAGGGCCGCACGCCCGACAGCGTGCGCAACGACGCGCCGGTGAAGATCGGCAAATGGACACCCGACAATTACAAGGGCAAGTACTACGGCAAGGTGACGCTCACCACGGCGCTGGCCAAGTCGCTGAATTCGGTGGCGGCGCAGCTTGCCATGGAAGTCGGCCCGGATGCAGTCGTCGAGGCGGCGCATCGCCTGGGCATCGAATCGCCGCTCATCGCCAACACCTCGATCGCGCTTGGCACTTCCGAAGTAACGCCGCTCGAACTGACTGCCGCTTACGTGCCCTTTGCCAATGGCGGCTACAGGCCGTCCGTTCATTTCATCAACAAGATCGAGACGGTCAGTGGAAAGCTGCTCTACCAGCATGACCGCGGCAACCGCCCCCGCGTCATGCGGCCCGAAGTGGTAGGCATGATGAATTCGATGATGACCGAAACGATAGAAGGCGGCACGGCCGGCAAGGCGGCCTTTGGCTGGCCCGCCGCCGGCAAGACCGGCACCAGCCAGAAATCCCGCGATGCGTGGTTCATCGGCTATACATCGAACCTCACGACCGGCGTCTGGTTCGGCAATGATGACGGCGACCCGACGAAAAACCTCACCGGCGGTTCGCTGCCGGCAATCGCCTGGCACGACTTCATGCTGGCCGCCCATGAGGGCGTACCGATGAAGGCGCTGCCCGGCGGCTGGACGCGCTCGGCGCCGGTAGAGCAGGTCGGCCTTCCGCCGGCCGCCATTGGCGACCGCCCCAATGCCGGCCCCCGCATTCCCGCTGCCGCCGTTTCAGGCGACCGTCCGCCAGCCGATATCCCCGCCGGACAACCGCCCGCACCGATCAAGAAGCCGGTGCGCGTGGTGCGCAACGACAAGCTTTCACCCGCACCGCCGAGCGACACGACCGGCTCGATCAAGCGCCCAAGCGCCGATGTCGGCGGGCCGAAGATCAAGCGGCAAACCTCGATCCTCGACATCATCACGGGGAATTGACGCCTGCCGAAGTGCGGCACCGTCTCCCGCGTCAGGGTCTCTCGCCTTAGCGACCCGTCTCGGCTAAAGCTGAGGCGAGAGGTGAAGAAATGGCAGAGACCGATACCCGCAAGACATTGGTGCTCACCGGCGCGAGCCGCGGGATCGGTCACGCGACGGTGAAGCGCTTTTCCCGCGAGGGCTGGCGGGTCATCACCTGTTCGCGCCAGGCCTTCGCGGAGGACTGCCCATGGCCGGCCGGACCGGAAGACCACATCAAGGTCGACCTTGCCGATGCCGAGGATGTCGGCATCGCCGTCTCGGAGATCCGTCATCGGCTGGAAGCCAATGGCGACAGGCTGACCGCACTTGTCAACAATGCCGGCATCTCGCCAAAGATGGGCGATGGCAGCCGCATGAACTCCATCGATACGCCGATGCATGTCTGGCGCGATGTCTTCCAGGTCAATTTCTTCGCGCCGATCATGCTGGCGCGCGGCCTGTTCAAGGAACTGGCGGCCGGCAAGGGCTCCATCGTCAATGTCACTTCGATTGCCGGAACGCGTGTGCATCCCTTCGCCGGCACCGCCTACGCCACGTCCAAGGCCGCTTTGGGCTCGCTCACTCGCGAAATGGCGGCGGACTTCGGCCCGCACGGTATCAGGGTCAACGCGATTGCGCCGGGCGAGATCGACACCGCTATCCTTTCGCCAGGGACTGACAAGATTGTCGAAACCATTCCGCTGCGCCGGCTGGGGTCGACTGCCGAAGTGGCCGACATCATCTACTTCTTGTGCTCCGACCAGGCGAGCTACGTTACCGGCGGCGAGATCCACATCAATGGCGGCCAGCACGTCTGACGGTCAAATGGGCTCACCGGCGACGTCAGGTGACGAAAACCTCATCGTATAGACCACACCCCCTATCCCGGCCGCGAGCGCCGGTGAGAAGTCGAGGGGGACGCAATCCTGCAACCCTTGCACGGCGGCATCGACAAAAGCCTGCTTCGCCGCATCGCCTCCTTTCACATCTGTCGCCGTCGGCTTTGGGGGACCCATCAAGCTGCCGTCGCGCTTGAAGCTGAAGCTGAGAGTGACCCAGGAGTTGGGTATCCCAGGTGGCGGTGTCCAGCACGCCTGGATCGCAGCGCCGACATCGTCCATCGTCTGAAGCTGCTCTGCGCTGGCTTGCACACAGGCGCCCATCAATAGAGTTGCAGCCAAGGACAGTATTGCGAGGGATTTCATCCAAGAGCTCGGCGATCTGTTTGTTCAGATTCTGCCCCCGACCGAGGACGAGGTAAAGCGCAAAACTTCCTCTCCTCTCGTATCGGCTTTGGACTCTGTGGGCGTCCAAGCCGGTCTGCTGCCTATGCCGGCGCCGATTCTTTCGCGGGCCCCTCGCTTTCGTCCTCGTCTGCGAGCTTCGGCTCGGCCGAACCGAGTTGCATATGCTCGACGATCCCGCGTGCGATCTCACGCTCGCCCATGACGACGGCGTTCGCGCCGAGCCCGGTCAAATGCTCCACCTCGGCATCGGAATGCGCTCGGGCAATAATTTCGATGTCCGGGTTCGCGGCGCGGGCGCGCAGGACCATCTGGCCGGCCTCGAAGGCGTTGGGAACGGCAAGGATCAACCGACGGGCGGCGGCCGGATTGGTCAGCGCGAAGGTCTTCTCGTTGGCGGCATTGCCCGAGATTGCCTCGATCCCATCCGACCGCGCGCGCGCCAACCGCTTGTCGCTGTCCTCGACTACAAGAAATGGAGCGTCGCTCTTTTTTAGCGTCTGGCCAATCAGGCTGCCGACCCTTCCGTAGCCGATCAGGATGGTGTGACCGGAAAGTGTGGACAGCGTTTCCGGCGCGGCGCTCTCGATCGATACCGCCGGCCGCGGCCCCGACATGCGTGCAGCCAAACGATCGACCAGCGCGAAGATCAGCGGATTGAGGACGATCGACAGAATAGCGCCGGCGAGGATGAGGTCACGGCCCGCTTCCGGCAGCAGGTTCAGCCCGACGCCAAGTTCGGCCAGTATGAAGGAGAATTCGCCGATCTGCGCGAGGCTTGCCGAAATGATGAGGGCTGTCGACGCCGGATAGCGAAAGGCGATCACGATGAGGAAGGCCGCAAGGGACTTGCCGAAGATGATAATCGCCAGCGTGGCCAGCACCGGCCAGATATTGTCGACCAGCCCGAACGGATCGAACAGCATGCCGACCGAAACAAAGAACAGAACGGAGAAGGCATCGCGAAGCGGCAGGGATTCTTCCGCAGCGCGATGGCTCAACTCGGATTCGCTCATGATCATGCCGGCGAAGAAAGCACCCAGCGCCAGCGACACACCGAACAATTTCGCGGCACCGAAGGCGACGCCCAGCGCGATGGCTAGGACAGCCAGGCGGAACAATTCGCGCGACCCCGTATGCGCGACATAGTGCAGGACCCAGGGAATGACGCGGCGGCCGACGACCATCATCACGACAACGAAAGCGGCAACTTTCGCCAGCGTCAGCACGATGACGCCGGCTATGCCATTGCCCAGCCACGCCGCAACGGCAGGGCTGGTCGCGTGCGCCGCGTCGGCCGCCTGGCCGCCGAGTACTCCCGACAGCGCCGGCAGCAGCACCAGCGCCAGCACCATTGCGAGATCCTCGACGATCAGCCACCCGACAGCGATGCGGCCCTTTTCTGTCTCGATCAGCCGCCGCTCCTGCATGGCGCGCAGCAGCACCACCGTCGAGGCGACCGAAAGGGCCAGGCCGAAGACGACGCCCGCGCCGAGCGACCAGCCGAGCAGCGAAGCCAAGCCTGCTCCAAGGGCCGTGGCGACCGCCATCTGCGCAATGGCTCCCGGCACCGCGATGGCGCGTACGGAGAGAAGATCCTTCAGCGAGAAGTGAAGGCCTACGCCGAACATGAGCAGGATGACGCCGATCTCGGCCAGTTCGGTCGCCAGGCTCTGATCGGCGACGAAGCCGGGCGTGTTCGGCCCCACCAGCACCCCCGCCACGAGATAGCCGACCAGGGGCGGCATGCGGAAGCGGTTCGCGACCGCCCCGAGGACGAAGGCCAGGCAGAGGCCCGCGACAATGGTGGCGATCAGCGGCGTGTCATGCGGCATGCAGTGTTTCCGGTTTCGGTGATTTCGAAACCTATAGTGGAGATTTTTTCCGCCAGCCGCCACCCGGCGAGATCAAAATTGCGTCAGAACATCCATATTCCTTGGAGGTCCGGAACCAACGCCGCGGCTTCTGCCGCATCCATTTTCCATGCCCCCTGCTGCAACTCCTCGATCTGCGGCAGCGGTGGTTGGCCGTCGTCATGGAATCGCGCGCGAACAGGCTTGGGCGGGGCTTAGAATATTTTTCTTCCGACCTGCCGCCGCGCAGAAAAGCGATTGCCGCTCCGTGCAGCGGGCGCGAGTGGGTTTCTTCAGCAAAGCACAGGCGGCCTGTAGAACGTGCGCACATCCAGGAGACCGTTCAGCGTGCCTCACGCCCGCCAAAACAGTGCCCAGAAGCTGAACGCCTTTCCCGTCTTCATGCGGGTCGAGGGCGAGATCGTCGCCGTTGTCGGCGGCGGCGAGGAAGCTTTGGCCAAGGCGCGCCTGATCGCACAATCCAGCGCACGCATCCGGATCGTGGCCGATGCGCCCGAGCCGGCGCTTGCGGCCTGGATCGGCGAAAACGGTGCAGAGCACATCGCAGCGCCCTATGAGGAAAAGCACCTCGCCGGCGCGCGGCTGGTCTTTGCCGCCAGCGGCGTGGAAGCGCTCGACGCCCGCGTCTCGGCCGACGCGCGGCGCCTTGGCCTGAACGTCAACGCGGTCGACCGTCCGGAACTCTGCGATTTCTTTACACCAGCGATGGTCAACCGCGCGCCCGTCTGCATCGCCATCGGCACGGAGGGCGCCGCACCCGTTCTGTCGCAGCTAATCCGGGCCCGCATCGACCGTATGCTGGCGCCCTCGCTGGGCGCGCTGGCCTCGCTGGCCGAGACCTTCCGCGCTTCGGCGGAGAGGCTGCTGCCCAAAGGCCATGAGCGCCGGCGTTTCTGGAGTGATTTCTTCAACGGCGAGCCGGCGCGCGAACTCGAGATCGGCCATATCGACGAGGCGCGGGCCGCGGCAGCCGAATTGCTGTTGCGGCGTCAGGCGGTCGAGGGCCACGTCGCATTAGTTGGCGCCGGCCCGGGCGCCGAAGATCTGCTGACCCTGCGCGCGCAGCGGCATCTGATGGAAGCCGACGTGATCGTTTACGACGCGCTGGTGCCGGAGGCGATCGTTGCGATGGGCCGCCGCGATGCAGAGCGTCTGCCTGTCGGCAAGCGCAAGGGTTGCCATTCCAAGAGCCAGGCCGAGATCAACGATCTCCTGGTGAAGCTCGGCCGCGAAGGCAAGCGCGTCGTGCGGCTGAAGTCCGGCGATCCGCTCATCTTCGGCCGCGCCGGCGAGGAAATGCAGGCGCTGCGCGACGCCGCCATCTCCTACGAGATCGTGCCGGGGGTAACTTCGGCCTTCGCAGCCGCCGCCGATTTCGAACTCCCGCTGACGCTGCGCGGCGTCACCTCGTCGCTGGTTTTCACCACCGGCCACGATCTGAAAGGCGCAGCGCTGCCGGATTGGGCGAAACTCGCCATTTCGGGCGCGACCGTGGCCGTCTATATGGGCCGCTCGGTTGCCGCGGATGTCGCCAACCGCCTGATCGATGCCGGATTGTCACCGGACACGGCGGTCGCGGTGGTCGAGAATGCCAGCCTGGGCAATCGCCGGCGTTTCCACGGCACGCTGACCGACCTGCCCTCGCTCGAGGCCCGCGTCGACCTGACCGGACCGGTGATGACGATCATCGGCGATGCTGTTGCCGGCGCGAATTTCGACAAGTCGGAGCCCCTCGCCAGCCAGCGCATTCCGGCCGGCGAACTCCTTGGCGGAGAGGCCGCATGAAGGTGCTCACCGCCAATCGGCTGATCGACGGCATCGCCGTCTGGTACGCGCCCGATCATAGTTGGTCGGAAAGGCTGGCCAGCGCTGAGATCGCGCGCGACAAGGCGCATGAGGAGAAGCTCGACGCGATCGGCAAGGCCGCCTTCGCGGCCAATCAGGTGCTCGATGTCGATATCATCGACGTCGACCTGGTCGACGGTGAAATCGTGCCGCTGCGACTGCGCGAACGCATTCGCGCAGCGGGGCCGAGCAATCGCCTCGATCTGGGCAAGCAGGCGGAGCAACCCGCACCAGGCGGATATGCCGGCCCTGCCGGAATTTGAACTGAATGTCAGCCGCTACGCGCGGCGTGAGGAACTGAGACATGTACCGCTACGATGAGTTCGACCATGACTTCGTGCAGGCGCGCGTGGCGCAGTTCGCCGATCAGGTCGAGCGGCGTCTGGCCGGCGAGATCACCGAGGAGCAGTTCCGCCCGCTGCGGCTGATGAACGGCGTCTATCTCCAACTGCATGCTTATATGCTGCGCATCGCCATTCCGTACGGCACGCTGAACTCCCGTCAAATGCGGATGCTGGCGCATATCGCGCGCAGATACGATAAGGGCTATGGCCATTTCACGACGCGGCAGAACATCCAGTTCAACTGGCCTGCGCTGGGCGATATGCCTGCCATCCTCGCAGACCTCGCCAGCGTCGAGATGCACGCCATCCAGACCTCTGGCAGCTGCATCCGCAACGTCACCGCCGATCACTTCGCGGGTGCGGCGGCCGACGAGGTTGCCGACCCCCGCCCCTATGCCGAAATCCTGCGCCAGTGGTCGACGGTCCACCCGGAATTTTCCTTCCTGCCGCGCAAGTTCAAGATCGCGGTGACGGGCGCCGAGCGCGACCGCGCGGCCATCCAGACCCACGATATCGGCCTGCATGTGAAGAAGAATGCGCAAGGCGAACTGGGCTTCGCGGTCTATGTCGGCGGCGGCCAGGGCCGCACGCCGCTGGTCGCGAAGAAGATCCGCGACTTCCTGCCGGAGCAGGACCTGCTTTCCTACTGCACGGCGATCCTGCGCGTTTACAATCTCTATGGCCGCCGCGACAACAAGTACAAGGCGCGCATCAAGATCCTCGTGCATGAGACCGGCGTCGAGGATTTCACGCGTCAGGTCGAGGCCGAATGGGCTGAACTGAAGGGCGGCGAGTTGACGCTGCCCGCCGCCGACATTGCCGCCATCGACGCCTATTTCGCGCCGCCGGCGCTGCCGGCGCGACCCGAGGGCGACGACGTGCTCAAGATGGCGCGGCTGGACTCCAGGAGCTTCGGCGAATGGCTGGACCAGAACGTGACCACACACCGCAACCCGGACTACGCGGCGGTGACGATCTCGCTGAAGGGCATCGGCGAAGTGCCGGGCGACGCGTCGGACAGCCAGATGGACGCCATTGCCGACATTGCCGAGCAGTTCGCCTTCGACGAACTGCGCGTCAGCCACGAACAGAACCTCATCCTGCCGCATGTGGCGCGCGCCGATCTGCGCGCGGTGTATGATCGCCTGGTCGAGATCGAACTGGCGACGGCGAATTCGAACCTGATCTCCGACATCATCGCTTGCCCGGGCCTCGACTACTGCGCGCTGGCCAACGCACGCTCCATTACGGTCGCGCAGCAGATTTCAAACCGCTTCGCCTCGCTGGAGCGGCAGCGCGATATCGGGGAACTCAAGCTCAAGATTTCCGGCTGCATCAACGCTTGCGGCCATCACCATGTCGGTCATATCGGCATTCTCGGCGTCGAAAAGAAAGGCGCCGAGCTCTACCAGGTCACACTGGGCGGTTCGGGCGACGAGAACACATCGGTCGGCGAGATCATCGGCCGAGGCTTCGGCCCGGACGAGATCACCGACGCAATCGAGAAGATCGTCGAAACCTATCTTGGCCTGCGCACCGACGGTTCCGAAAAATTTCTCGACGCCTACCGCCGCGTAGGCCCGGCGCCGTTCAAGGAGGCGCTCTATGCTAGCGAAGCTAAAGCCGCTTGATCTCGCCGGGGAACGCGTTCTTCAGGCGGAAAGCCTGAATGCGCGCTATGGCGAACTGAGCCCGGAAGAGATCATCGAACTCTCCGTTCGGCAGGAATTCTCAGGCGAAATCGCCGCGGTGTCGTCCTTCGGCGCTGATTCGGCGGTGTTGCTCAATATGATCGCCGATGTCGACCGCAGCCTGCCGGTGCTCTTTCTCGACACCGGCAAGCATTTCGAGGAGACGCTGGGCTATCGCGATGCGCTGGTGACCGATTTCGGCTTGCGCAACGTCGAGGTGCTGCACCCCGATCCGGCAGCGCTGGCCGGGCTCGATCCCGACGGCACGCTGCACCAGCGAGACACCGATGCCTGCTGCGAAATCCGCAAGGTCGAGCCGATGGCGCGCGGCCTGGCGCCCTATGCAGCGTGGTTTACAGGGCGCAAGCGGTTCCAGGCGGCGACGCGCAACAGGCTGGATGTCTTCGAGGCGGTCGGGGAACGCATCCGCATCAACCCGCTGGCTGGCTGGACGACATCGGACCTTGCCGACTATATGCGCGCCAAGGCGCTGCGCGAGAATCCGCTGGTGGCCTATGGCTATCTGTCGATCGGCTGCTTCCCCTGCACCCAGCCTGTCAAGCCGGGCGAGGATGCACGCAGCGGCCGCTGGGCGGGCCAGGCGAAGGTTGAATGCGGCATCCACCTGACAGGCCTTGAGCAGTCGCTCACGGACGCATCGCTGTAGGCTTTCTTCTCATCACTGTTCATCGGAGTGGCGAACCGCTCCGCTTTTCTGTATTGGCGCATGACCTTCAACCGAAGGGGTCTGCAACTCTTCGGGTAAATGCTAGATGTTGGCCATGACTGACCAGATACAACCCCCTCTCACCCGTCTCTGGACACCGGGCGGCTTTCGCGACGACGAATGGACCCATGCCGAAAGCGCGGATGCGCTGGCCGGCAATGGCCGCTTCATCCTGCCGCTGCAGGTGGTGCTCGACCTCGATCCGACCGTCCGTGCTTCGGCCAGGGAGCGGCTCGGCGTGCTGCTGCTGCCGGGCGACAAGCTCGACACAGTGGTGCCCGTGCTTGGCGACGCGGCGCTTGTGGCGCTAGCCTTTCCAGCCTTCAGCGACGGACGCTCCTTCTCAAAGGCATCGCTGCTGCGCACCCGCTACGGCTTCGCGGGCGCTCTGCGGGCGACCGGCCAGGTGCTGATCGACCAGCTGCCGCATATGCTTCGGCTCGGCTTCGATGAGTTCGAGGTATCGCATCCGACTCTGATCGAGCGGCTGGAGAAAGGCGACACTGGCGGTATCGCCCTCTATTACCAACCGACCGCCAAGCCGGCCGCGCCTGGCGCGGGATATTCCTGGCGGCGTCACCGCAGCGAGTAAGGTCAGCTTCGCCGCCTGGCGACCTCCGCTGCCTCGATCTCGACAAGCATATCGAGAAACCGGTCCGGCAGGTCGTTGGAAACCTTGAATTGCGGCAGGCTCGCGGCGTAGCTGCGCAATGCCTCGCTATGGGCGTGGCGTCTGATCGCCTGTGTCAGGGGCGAATGGTTGTCGTTACTGTTGCGCTGCATTGCATCTGGTCCTTCCCCCTCGAAACTCGACTGGGAGGGGCAAGGTTCCGCTCTGCGGCTATTTGCCGGCGGTAAATCGAAAAGAAAGTAAACTTTGTGTCAAAGCTTCTGAAACCGGCGGGGTCAATCCCGCATGAACATTTGTGGAATTGCTCTGAAGCCTTGATTTTTGGCCTTCGAAGCTCGATATCGGGCACGAATTTGGAATCCTTCCAAGGTGAGTTGAAATGAGCGGCGAACACCAAAAAGACCAACCGGCTGATGACAGCTTCGAGTTCAACGACGAAATGCCGCAGTCCGAACCGGGAGCGGAGAGCGATTTCGAAGTCTTGACCAAGCTGATGGCCGAGAACGAAGACCTTCGGGACCGCGCCTTGCGTATCGCGGCGGAGATGGAGAACCTGCGCCGCCGCACCGCCCGCGACGTGCACGACGCACGGTCCTACGCGATCGCGAATTTCGCGCGCGACATGCTCTCGGTCTCCGACAATTTGCGCCGGGCGATCGAAGCCGTGCCCGCCGAAGCGGCCGCATCCGGCGACGCCGGTTTGAAGGGGCTTATCGAGGGCGTCGAAATGACGGAGCGTTCCATGCTCGGCGCGCTGGAGCGCCATGGCGTCAAGAAGCTGGACCCCCAGGGTGAGAAATTCGACCCCAATTTCCATCAGGCGATGTTCGAGGTGCCTAACCCCGACCTCCCCGCCAACACGGTGACGCAGGTGGTGCAGCCGGGCTATTCGATCGGTGACCGCGTGTTGCGGCCAGCGATGGTCGGCGTTTCCAAGGGAGGGCCGAAGGCCGTCGCCAACGCCGCGGAGCCGGGCCCTGTCAACGAACAGGCCGAGAAAGACGCATAAGGCCGGCAATCGGAACACGCCGCATGGTCGATCGTCAGGTGACTTACCTGGAGATGACGGAGCCGCCGCGCGGCCCTGCGCAGCGCGTCCAGCCTGAAGGACTTTCGATCAAGGCCGAGCGGCTCGACGTGGACAGCTACCTGGCGCTCTACCGGGCGGTAGGCGACGCGGTCCAGTGGGACTCCCGCCTCAGGATGGAGCGGACCGATCTTGAGCGCCTCTTGTCCCACGAGGCAATGTTGCTGGTAATCTTGCGCGACGGTGAGGCGGCGGCGGGCTTGTGCGAATTTGTCGGCGTTGGCTCGCTCGAGATCGAGCTCGCGCATTTCGGCATTGTGCCCAATCTCTACGGCAGAGGCCTGGGTGCGGCTCTCCTCACCCGCGCTTTGCAGCTTTGTTGGCAGTTCTCGCCCACCCGCATCTGGCTGCATACCGACACGAACGATCATCCAGGCGCACTGGCGCTCTATGAGAGAGCGGGATTCCGGCGATATAAGCAGGTGGTCGAAGCCTTTCCCGATTGAGCCGCCGCGCGCGGTCCGATCCTCATCCGAGCGGACGCATAGTGGATCCCATCACCCTCCTCGACTATGCCGGTGTGGCGGTTTTCGCCGCAACGGGGGCGCTGTCGGCGTCGCGCAAGCAACTCGATGTCGTCGGGTTCATCTTCCTCGCCAGCATTACCGGCATCGGCGGGGGCACGCTCCGCGACGTCATTCTCAACATACCCGTCTTCTGGGTCGGCAACCGTGACTATGTCCTGATCTGCGCGGCGGTGGCCGTATTCGTCTTCTTTTCCGCCCATCGTCTCGAATCGCGCTGGAAATGGCTGCTTTGGCTGGATGCCGTCGGCCTGGCGGCCTTTGCCGCGATGGGCGCCGCGAAAGGCCTGGCAATCACCGGCTCGCCGGTCGTCGCCATCATCACCGGCATGCTCACGGCGACCTTTGGCGGCATATTGCGCGACATCGTTGCCGGTGAGCCGTCGGTGCTGCTGCGGCCGGAGATCTATATCAGCGCGGCCGGCGCAGGCGCCGCGGCCTATGTGGCGGCGGATACGATGCTCGCCTCGCCCGGCCTTTCGGCGGCGCTGGCTTTCGTCGTCGCTTTCGTGGTGCGGGGTGGTGCTCTTTGGTTCGGCTGGACCTTTGCGCCCTACCGGAGCCGGCCGGGACGGCGCCCGGAGGACATTCCCTGATTGCAGCCGGCCGGTCTAAACGCGCCGGTCCCCCTGCGGATCAGGCGACGAGTTTTTGACCGTCGCCGCCATAATAGTTGATGTAGCGCGTGCCGATGTCCTTGACTGGCATCACCATGAACACATCCACCGTACCGAATTCGCGGTCGATGACGCACCCGTCGCCAACCTTGGCGCCGACACGAAGATAGCCCTTGATGAGCGGCGGCAGCGCGCCGAGCGCGGACCGAGGATTGATCGCTTCAACGGGCATCAGGTCCATGGTGTGGTAGCGATCTCCAACCGCCCGGATGCTCCAATCGCCGCTCGCCCGGCAGTGCGCGGCGAGATAGGACAGCGCTTCCGCGTGCAGCGCCGGCACAGTTCCCCGAAACGAAGCGCAGCCCACCATGACGTCGATACCGTGCCTGTTCAGATAGGCCCAGATGCCCTGCCATAGAAGCTCGATCGTGCGCTTGCTGCGATAATCGGGCAGGACGCAGGATCGGCCGAGTTCGACGAAGCGAAGGCCGGGATGGCGCGCCGCCAGCTGGCTGAGTTCAAACTCGCTTTCGGAATAGAAGCCCCCACTCAGATGGATCTTGTCCTGCCGCAGCAGGCGGTAGGTCCCCACGATGCGTCGGCCTGCTTTGCCGGCGAAATCAGTATCGACAACGATCAGGTGGTCGCACGCCTCGTCATAGCCGTCGGCATCGATCTGCCCCACCGCCGAGTGCGCTTGCAGACCGAGCTCATGGCGGAACACGTCGTAGCGCAGGCGCTGAGCCGCGCGAACGTCTTCGCCGCTGGAAGCCAGACGCACTTCGAGCGCGCCTATCCGTCCAAGCACATCACCGGCAATCTGGTTCGACCCGAGATGGCGAGCCAACATCGCATTGGCGGCCTGGCAGACATCAGCGCTGTGATTTTCAGCACGGTAGTTTTCGGGGTGCATGGGGTCGGTCTCCTGCGATCCCTCTCGCCTCACGCCCTAGTGAAAGAGTGCAACATGAATGTGACGCTCATGCATTTCACATCATAAAAACAGCGTCAATCGCCTGGAGACACGGCCCAGACCGCAGCCTGATCTTCGACCGACCGCACGAGGACGTCCGGATCCAGCGGCTTGGCCACGAAGCCTGTCGCGCCCCGCGCCAACACCGCGTGCTTTGTGCTCTCCTGGCCATCGGCGGTAAGCACCATGATCCGCACCGGCGCCCGGCCGCGCTTCTTTTCGTGACGGCGAATGGCGGCGATTGCGTCCATCCCGTCCATCACGGGCATATGAAGGTCCATCAGCAGCAGGTCGAACGGCTCGCCATCGTCGCGTGTGGCGGCTTCGACCGCGCTTTTGCCGTCCAACACCGTTTCGACATGATGCCCCGCCTTGCTCAGGGCGGCGCGCGCCAAAAGCGCGTTGATTGCGTTGTCCTCGGCCAGCAGCACATGCAGCGAACGCGCGGGAGCCTGCCCGGATTGGCCCTGCCCAGAAAGCATCTCACTCGGCGCGCTCCGCGGGTCGTTCTGCTTTTCCAGGCTGGCTTTGAGCACGCGCGCCAGGGTATCGCTGCGCACCGGCCGGGCAAGAAATGTCGCATAGCCATTCATTCTGTACTCGGCCAGCTTCGGCCTATCCGCCGGGGCGATCATGATGACGGCGGCGCTGTCCGCAAAGCTTTGCTTGCGAAGGCGCGCCAGAAGCGCGCCGTTCCGTCCCTCCAGAGCCGCATCGACAATGATTGCGTCGAAGCGACCGGCCGCGGCGCTGGCCTGCTTGGCGGTCGATGCGATGTCTGCGCTGCCTCCCAACGCTTTGATGGCATCGCGAATCACCGATGCCTCCGTCGTCCGCGGCGACAGGATCATGAAGTGCCGGCTATCCAGCCGAAGAGTCACATCCTGCACCGCGGAGACGATATTCCTTGCGGGGATGTCGAAGGAGAAGCTGGAGCCCTTTCCGGCGGTGCTTTGCAGCCCGATATCCCCACCCATCGAGCGCGCCAAGCGACGGGAGATCGCCAGGCCGAGGCCCACGCCGCCATGCGCGCGTGTCGATGTCGTGTCGGCTTGTTCGAACTCCTCGAAGATTCGCTCCCGGTCATTCGGCGATATTCCACCGCCTGTATCGCTGACGACGAAACGGATCGTCGGCTCTCCGGCCGCCTCGCTATTGGCGACGCTCACCGAAACGCCGCCGATATTGGTGAACTTGATCGCATTTCCCACCAGGTTGATCAGAACCTGCCGCACCCGTCCGGGGTCCGCATCGATCAGCACCGGGACATCCGGAGCGACGTGGCACCCCAGGCCGATGTCCTTTTCGTGCGCGCGGGCCGACAGCAGTTCCACGACATTGTCGGCCAGTTCGCGCGGCGACACGGGCTGCGGTTCAGGTTCGAAACGGCCGGACTCGATCTTTGCGTAGTCCAGCAGATCCTCGATCAGCGCGAGCAGGGAACTGGCCGAAGTGGACACAGCGGAGACATAGGTTCGTTGCTCCGGCGACAGTTTCGTGTCGCTCAGCAGCTTGGCCATCCCGATTATGCCATTCATCGGGGTGCGGATCTCGTGGCTGACGGTCGCCAGGAAGCGCGTCTTGGCCTGGCTCGCATGCTCGGCGCGCTCGCGAGCCTGCACCATCGCGCTTTCGGCGCGCTTTCGGCTGGTAATGTCGCGTGCGATCGCGCGGTGTGAGGCGGTCCGGCTATCCTTGTCGCGCAGGGAGAGTTCGATCCACGAGAACCAGCGCCCGCCCTCGGGCGTCTGGATTTCGACATCCGTCGAACTCAGATAACCCTCTTTGGAAAAGGCGGCATCCGGCACCACGCCGATATCGATCCCAAGTTCGGTCAAGGTCCGGCCGACAAGCTCGCGAGGCTCGCGGCCTACGAGATGGGCGAACACTTTGTTGGCGTAGACGAGCCGCCCCGCACGGTCGCGATGGATCACCAGGTCGCCCAGAGCGTCGATCAGGCCGCGAAATCGCTCTTCGCTTTCCTGCAACTCCCAGACACGGTCGGCAAGCGATTCCATTTCGGCGCGGCTGCGGGCGGCGGTCTCGTCGAGATGCCGCCTACGACGGAACTCGAGTTGCGCGGCCCTCGCAAGCACAGCCAAGCTCACCAGGGCGACGGCCAGCAGGCCGAAGTTGATGATTTGCGGAACTCCCATCAGGTACACCGCGCCAGCCAGGATCAGGGCGGCGATAGGCGCGATGAATCGGAGCGGGCGTTGGCCGAGCCAGACGGTGCCGCCATTGGCCGACGGCAGGGATGGACGATCTGCGACGGCAGGGCTCGCCTTGTCGGTGTTGAGGCTGGATTTGACGAAACGCGCGCTCATGGCATCCCAATACGACGCCCAGCTTAGAGAATATTTTGGCCAATGCATCGCAGTTTAGCGACCACCGGCATTATTTGTTCCATGCGACATGCACCGCGAAATGACTTCCATGGTGGCGGACTATCGCTTATGCGCTTGCCGTCCGACCATCTATGCGCGGCAACTCCTCCGTTTCGGAAGCTTCCGCCGGCAGTACGCCAAGCTCCACCAGCGGCGCGGGTACGGATGTCGTCTTGACCTCGGCCTTGCAGAGATCGGCGATGACGCAGCGCGGGCATTCCGGCTTGCGGGCCTTGCAGACATATCGCCCATGCAGGATCAGCCAATGATGCGCATGGCGCAAATATTCCGGCGGAATGATGCGCAGGAACGCGGCCTCAACCTGATCGGGCGTCTTTCCCGGAGCAATGTGCAGGCGGTTGCCGATGCGCAGGATATGCGTGTCAACCGCCAAGGTGGGCTGGCCGAAGGCCATGTTAAGCACGACATTCGCGGTCTTCCTGCCGACTCCCGGCAGTTTGACGAGTTCGTCCCTTTCGGGTGGGACTTCGCCGCCATAGTCGCGGATCAACGCGGCGCACAGGGCAACGACGTTCCTGGCCTTATTGCGCCACAGTCCGATGGTTCGGATATGCCGGGCGATGGCATCCTCGCCCAGCGCCATCATCTTCTCCGGCGTGTCGGCGATGGCAAACAAAGCGCGCGTCGCTTTGTTGACGCCCACATCGGTGGCCTGGGCAGAGAGAACCACCGCCACCAGCAGCGTGAACGCATTCACATGCTCAAGCTCGCCTTTCGGCTCCGGCCGCTGCACGGAAAAGCGGCGGAAGATTTCGCGCACCTCGGCCGGCGTGTAGCGGTCGCGCGGACGCCTGGCCGGCGCTCTTGATTTCGCCAGATGGGATTTTGCCCCAGGGGGCTCTGTCCCAGGGGATTTCGCTGACGGGGATTTTGCCGCGGCTCGGGCTGCCGCAGGCTTTTCAGATTTGGCCATTGCCCTCTATAATAGCTGGCATGTCCGAGACAAAAGAGCGTTTCGCAGCCGACGAGCCTTTCTTCAGGGCCTTGCTCAGGCCGCACCGCTCGCTGGGGCGGACCGGCTTTCTGGTGCTGATGGGCGTTATGGTCGCCGGCTGGATCGTCACCGGTTTCATCTTCCTGTCACGGGGCGCCTGGCCGGTGTTCGGCTTTTTCGGCCTCGACGTCCTGTTGCTCTACCTCGCCTTCCGGGCCAACTATCGCGCGGCCCGCGTGAGGGAGGAAGTGTCGGTGTCGCGCACCCGGCTCGACATCCTGAAATACGCCCCCTCCGGCCGTTTCGTGGCGCATCGCTTCAACCCCTTCGGGACGCGCTTTGCCGTGGCGCGCCATCAGATGATCGGCATCACGGCAATGGCCGTTGAGGGACAGGGCCAGCGGGTGCCAATCGGCGCCTTTCTCAATCCCGACGACCGAGAGAGCTTCGCCAGGGCTTTTGCCGGCGCCCTGGCGAAGGCGAAAGCCTAAAATCGCTGGGCCGGGCGCGGATTCGGCTAAACAAACCCTGGAAAGCAAGAAACGGGTGGAGAATTGTCGCCCGCGACGCGATATTCGCGTCGACAGGAGATTTCGCATGAACGCCCAGACAGCCATCCTTGAACGGGACATCACGCCGGAAGGCGGCGACTACGACATCGTGCGCCGCGTCATCGAGAAGATCAGCCTCGACTATCGCGAGCAGCCTTCGCTGGAGGCGCTGGCGGAGGAAGTGGGCGACACACCGACCGGACTGCAGAAGCTCTTCACCCGCTGGGCCGGCTTGTCTCCAAAGGCCTTCCTGCAGGCGGTGACGCTGAGCCACGCGCGCAAACTGCTCGACGGCGGCATGCCTTTGCTTGAGACTTCCTACGAGGTCGGCATGTCCGGCCCTGGCCGCTTGCACGATCTCTTCGTCACGCATGAGGCGATGTCGCCCGGCGACTACAAATCGCGCGGCGAGGGGCTCACCATTCGCTACGGCTATCACATCTCGCCGTTCGGGGTCGGGCTGGTCATGGTCACCGACCGCGGCCTCGCTGGCCTGTCCTTCAACGATCCCGGCGAGGAGCGTGCAGCCTTCGCCGACATGTCGGGCCGCTGGCCGAACGCGAACTATGTCGAGGATCTCTCGGCGACGGCGCCCTTTGCGGCACGCATCTTCGACCCAGCCCGCTGGCGTGCAGACCAGCCGCTGAAAGTGGTGCTGATCGGCACCGACTTTCAGGTGCGGGTGTGGCAGGCGCTCCTCAAGATCCCCATGGGACGCGCTCGCAATTATCAAGCGATCGCCTGCGAGATCGGCAACCCCGCCGCCAGCCGGGCCGTCGGCGCCGCGGTCGGGGCCAATCCCATCTCCTTCGTGGTGCCCTGCCACCGCGCCCTCGGCAAGTCGGGAGCGCTGACCGGCTACCATTGGGGCCTCACCCGCAAGCGCGCGATCCTGGGCTGGGAGGCGGGGCAACTCGCCACTGCGTAGGCCAGGCGCGCCCCCGCGACGGTGATTCCACTCTTCGACAAAATGCTCTAGCCTCCGGCGGAACAATCGGGAGGCGTCCACGTGATCACCGTCATCGGCTCTATCAATCTCGACCTGATCGGCGATGTCGCTCGACTTCCGGCGCCGGGCGAGACCGTTCCAGGCTCGGCCTTCAAGACCGCGCCGGGCGGCAAGGGCGCCAATCAGGCGCTGGCGGCGGCGCGCGCCGGCGCGCCGGTGCGCATGGTCGGCGCTGTCGGCAAGGACAGCTTCGCCGGCGACGCGACGGCTCTGCTGCGATCCGGCGGCATCGACCTGGCCAGCGTGCACGAGCGCCACGCCTCGACGGGTGTCGCCTTGATCCTCGTCGACGAGGCTGGCGAGAATGTCATCGCGGTGATTCCGGGCGCCAACGGCACCGTCAAGGCCGGAGACTTCGCCCATATCGAGCTTGCGGCCGGCGAGGTGGTGCTGTTGCAGCACGAGATCCCGCTGGACACGGTTGAAGCCGCATTGGACGCGGCCCGTGAGGCCGGCGCGATTACGATTCTCAACACCGCGCCCGTTCGCATGGAGGCCGCGCATTTGCTCGCCAA
>Ga0190271_10000095_pt1 | contig 46764 bp, 74 predicted proteins | sample Popmic356T_FD_133747 | JGI IMG/M metagenome (GOLD analysis project Ga0190271, IMG submission 133747) | Populus adjacent soil microbial communities from riparian zone of Weber River, Utah, USA - 356 T | ecosystem: Environmental > Terrestrial > Soil > Riparian zone | place: USA: Utah | collected...
AACGCACAGGGACGGCCCACGCACAAGCTCCACCAGCGCCTGAGCTTGGACACCGGTCATCCGAAACTGCGCGAGCACCTGACGGGCGTCGTCTACTTGCTCAAGGCCGCCAATACTTGGCGCGGGTTCAAGGACCAGCTCGACCACGTGGTGCCGCGCATCGGTGACACTCTGCTGCTCGACTTTGGCGCGGCCGATCGGATGGACTGACGTGCCGGTCGACGACGTCGATGACTACTTCAAGGAGACGGTCCGGCTGATGCAGCAGTGCACGCTGTTCGAGCAATTGGACGCCATGCTGAAGGAAGCCGAGGAGTTTGAGAATCGAGGCGTCTCCATGCTCGATGCCTGGCGCAACGACGTGGACTGGCAGCGCCTCGGACGCATGACACTGGTGGCGAACTCAATTCTATCGAGGCTCGAAGACTGCATGAGCAACGAGCGCGAGGCGGCTTGGCGTGAGCGGCTGCATAAGCGCCGGAGCATCCGCCGCGTGAAGTAGCCCGGCGCCGCGGAGATCGAGCTGCGCGAAGCAACCTCCACCGAGCTCACGCCGATACGCGCGCATGCACAGCCAGCACGCCTGGACCGTCCGCCGCCTCGAGCTCGGCCGCCACGCCTTCGAGATGGTCACGCGCCTCGGAACGCGCATCACGCTCGAGTGGTTCGACGGTGGCGGGTTCGTCGCTTCGCACGCCGTGTGGCGCGTCGACGGTCGGGTGGTGCGGGTGGACGAGGCGGGGAGTGCGTAGCCGTCTCAGTCGCTCAGCTTCGATTCGTCGATGTTGAGGTTGCGACATAGGCCGCGTACGTAGACCCGAGTGATCTCCGTCTTGAGTCCATTGTGCGCCGGGATTGGGTACATGCGCCCGTCAGGGGCTTTCACCTTCCAGTGCTTGGTGCCGGGCTCGACGACGAAACCATGCCGCTCAAGCAGCCGCTTCAAATCACTCAGCCGTAACGGCATCAGCAGGCAATCTGATCAGTCGCAAACGAGGGAAGACGCGTTGGCTTCGACACGGGCACGACCGGCTCTACGTGACTGAGCGAGATGGCAAACGGGACGGCCAGTATCACTGCCTCGTTCACTTTCAGCGCCGCGCGGCGCGCCAGGAAAGCATCGAGGTCGTCGATCTTCTGGCCCTCTTCCTGGATACGTCTCAGGTCGTCCCAGAACTCAGCCGGCGCTACTCGTTCCTTGGGGTTCGCCTTGCGCAAATGATCGTCCATCACGACCATGCTGGTGGCATCGAGAACCATCTCGATGGCCTGCTTGACGGACTCGCCCTGGCTAACGACGTCGAAGTCCAAGCAATGCGCAGTCCACAGGCCAGGAACGTCCTCTGCGGGGCGGATGATCGCCCAGCACAAGTAAAAGTCCCTGCCTAGGATCTTCTCGGACATTCTTTCCTCTCTGCGAGACCGGATCCACCGCAGGATCGGGCTTCGCCCAACTCAACATATATATCGGACGTTGCATGTGCAAGATGAAGGCACATCGTGAACCGCTGTACTTTCAGCCAGTTACGAGCCTATCTGCGCCATAACGTTCAGCTTTTGCATTGCAAAAGCATCATCGTACCCGGCTGACGAAACGCCTACCTGCTAGCACGTCATGCCACCAACGGCCCCGCCCCGCCCCCGAGCTCCTCAGCGATCGCCGCAATCGACATGAACGGAAACCGGTAGCGCAGCGTCGATCGCGGATCCCTCAGCGTGCGCACCCAAGCCTGCCAGAGCTGACTCTCGGGCTCGACGTACCAGTGCCCGCCCAGACCGCCACAGCCAGGCGCGAAGTAGCGCGCGAACGGGTTGTACGTGCGGGCTTCATTCGGGGCCGGTCCTGCCCATACAATGCGCTATGCGTCCGCCCGCATCGATCGCACCTGGCACCGCATTCGGCTCCCGCGTTGTGATTCGCGAGTTGCCGCCTGTCCCGCTCGGCCGCAATCGCTTCCGACGCATGTTCCTGTGCGTGTGCAGCGTCTGCGGGTCTGAGAGCGAGGTCATCATGTACAACCTCAAGTTCCATGGGTGCCTGCCCTGCGCGAACGTCGCGAAGAAGGGCAAGCCCGGTCTTACCAAGACGCATGGCATGTCGAAGTCGCCCACCTACCGGATCTGGATAGCGTTACGCCGCCGTTGCTACGTCGAGACAGCCAGCGGCTTCGCTCTCTACGGCGGTCGTGGCGTACGCGTATGCGCTCGATGGGCGTCGTTCGAGAACTTCCTTTCTGACATGGGTGAACGTCCCAGCGGAGATCACTCGATCGATCGCATCGACAACAACGGCAACTACGAGCCAGGCAACTGTCGATGGGCAACCGACACAGAACAGGCGCGGAACAAGCGCAACAACGTGCTTCTCACCGCTCACGGTACGACGAAGACGATGGCCGAGTGGACCGAGCAGTCGTCAGTCACGACTGGCGCGATTACCTACCGCCTCCGCACAGGCTGGTCGCCGGAGGACGCGGTCTCGCTGCCCGCGGGCGCGCGCGGAGATGGCAAGCTCAAGCGCGGCTCGACGTTATCGCGTTGGCGAAAGCGAGCCGGTTAGCTCATGCCGCGTGAGGCCGCGTGTTTTTCGGCTCCGCTGGCCATCGGTACCCAAGAACGCGAGTCGCTGGATACGCTGCGATGCTCACGCTGTTGCCTTGATTTCCACCGAGCAACAGAACGCGACCATGCGATGCGGCTGTCCAGAATGCCACGTGTCCTTGCGTTCGGTCTGGGCCGCGCTGGAGCACCGCTACGGCACCCGCTCGCGGCGTTAGCAACGGCTCGCCCCAACTAAGCCAGCTACGGGCGTTCGCTCGAGCAGGAGACGCAATGCCAGCCTGCTCCATGCACCAGCAAGCAAACGCCGAGCACCATGGCGTCTCGTCGCCAGCAGCCGGCACCAGCCGGGTCGCGGTGAAGTAAAGCAGCACTCGCGCGTTGGCGGCTGGGCCTGGCAACTCGCGCTGGCCCAGTTCGGCGCGCGCGATACGCAGCCATGGCGGATCGTCGGCGTGCTTGCCTGTGGGGATCACGGTCGCGGGTCCTTCTCGCGCGCTCGGACCGCATCGAGTCGGCTGTCGATCTCTGCTTCGGCCGCACGCAGACGCGCGCCGTGATCGCGGATGGTGGCGAGCTCCGCGCGAGCGGCGTCGGCACTGCCTCGGTGGCGTCGGTACAGATCGCGCGCGAGGTCCGTCAGCTCGGGCAGCATGATCGCGAAGAACCTTGCCCAGACGAGCGCGCTCACGTGGCACCTCGAGGTAGCTCGCGCCAGTCAGCCTGGATCTGCTCGAGCAGTCGCTCTGCCTGGTCGAGCTCGCCCGCCTCCACGAAGCGACGCGCCTCATCGTGGTGCAGACGAATGGTCTCAAAGCCTGCGCGGACCCAATCACAGCGAGCACGCACTCGCGCGATCACAGCGCCCGCCTGTTCAGCCGAGCTGATTCCAACTTCGGCCTGCGCGACGGCGACTTCTTGCGACGCAATGCAACCGTCCATCGCGACCGAGTAGGCCGGGTCCACCACGCCAGCCAGGACATCCAGTGTCGTGCGGACGTGTGTGCTTGCAGATCCGAGCGAGCACGCGGTGAGGAGTGAGATGCCTGCCGCTGTCGTCACCACGCGAAGCCACAGCATCACGTCCTCCTCGCACTGGGCGTATCGGGTCTCGTCTTGACCTCGAAGTCGGGCACACCAGACGGCTTCGGCAGCGGATCAAAGCCACTCAACTCAGGGTCCGTGAGCGAAGCGCGTGGCTTAGTCTCGGTGATGCGCACGGGCTCGTAGTGACCGCTGATGCTCGTGCCTGACTCGGGCGTCGCGATTGCTGCCGGGCGCAGCGAGCCCTTGATCTCGGCGAGCTGCAGCTTCGCATCGCGCGCCTCGGCTTTGGCGGTGGTCGCTGAGGCGTTGGCCTGCGCGATGCCCGCGTCTGCCTTCGCCTCGACCTTGCCCACTGCTGTGTTGATCGCGGTACGCGCGCGCCACCAGCCCAGCCCGGCAAGTAGCGCCAGGCCGAGAATCTCGCTGAACACGGGGCCGAGCGTGAGCTCAAGTGCTTCAGCGAAACGGGTGAGCGCGCCGAGCAGCGTCACGGCTCGTCCTTGTCGAGCACGCCGAGATCGTGCAGCACCTTGTGCAGACGCTTCGACGTCTCCGCGGGCTGACGCCTGACGAACTCTTGCAGCGCCTTTTTGTCGACGCGCTTAGCGGCTTCGGTGAGCTTGGCGGCTTTGTCGTTCGGCATCACGGCACCTCGTCTTCTACATCAGGCTCTTCCTCGTCGACGATCGGCATCTGCTCGCCGTTCGGGCCTGCTCGGCCGGTGATATCCGAGACAAGAAAGAGCATAGGCCCCCCATTGTTGTAATCCACAAGTCCCCACGGCTCGTACCCGCCATTGAAGCAGCCCTCGGCGTCGGGTGACGGCCCGTAGACTACGAGCGGCAAGAACCAGCTGAGCAGCACGTGATCGCCCGCGGCGAGGTTTGTTCCGGGCGCGGCTGGATCGCCCAACTGCACGCCATTGGCCGCGCGCCACGCCTCGATTGGCTCTTCGTTTATATCGGTTAGACGTTCCATCTCAGAACCCCCATTGCCGCGCGTGAATCGGCGCGACTGTTGGATTGCCAACCGTGGTGAGATCCGCGCCGCTGATACGATCGATCAGCGTGGCCGGCATCGCGCCACCATTTTCACGGATGCTGCGCGTGAGTGAGTAGAGTGACGTGCTCATGCCCGGAATAGCTGCGACGTCCTCGGCCGCCATTCCGGCGTCGTAGTTGGCCGCGATCTGCGCGAACGCCGGTATGCCAAGCCCGTGCTGATAGCCGATGATTTGCACGCCCTCGCTCGCGTCGCTAGCAGTGACGTCGCCGAGATAAAATGGGTGACCGCCCACGGCCGGCTTGTAGCCGACGAGGTTGCCTCCCGCCTGGTCTAGCCGCTTGTTATAGAGCTTGGCCTTACCGCTCACTACGTCGGCGACACCGTAGATCGAGAGAACTTTGCCGACATCCCCCGGCGCAATCACGATGCTCGGCGCGTTGGTGGCGGCACCGGCTGCATTCGTAAACATCGCCTGAAGCGTGCTGTTGGTGGTGTATGAATAGAGCGAGAAGCCAGACCCACCCGGACTGCAGCCAAGCAACACACGCGCGCGCGAGGGCACGTTCTGCGAGACGATGCGTAGGACGAGGTTCCACCACCATCCCGCGGCGTCTCCGGCAAAACCGGGCGAGCACGTGAAGCGGGCGTTATACGCGAGACCATCTGCTGCGTACATGATCGGCGTCGACTCGTAGCCCCACAGTCGCTCGACACGCTGCGCAACCTGCAATGGCGAGCCGATACGCACGAGGTCGTCGCCGCCGCTAATGCGCTCGACGGAGCGGAAGGGCAGCGCGCCGTTCGCAGCGGCAATGTCGTCTTCGAATCGCCAGCGCTTAGTCGTGAGCGCGCCACCAAGCGACGGCGGCGATACTGTCAAACTTGCATTGAGCGTCGCCACGTTGCCGGCAGCGAGTGACGCGTGGCCACCTTGCAGCGTTTCAACGTAGCCGCTCGAGAAGCCTTGCGCGCCATAAAACTGTCCGACCTGACTCACGATGGTGGCCGCTGGTACCGCGTATGCTCCGCTGACGATCGGCACGTCGGGTCCGATCTGCACACCGTTGATGAACAACTGCAGCGCCCCAGCCGCCGTATAGTTGGCGGTGATACGAAGCCGCTTATTCAGGTCTGCACCCGTGAGCGTATAGGGTGATGACAGCGTAAGCGATGATCCGTTGCCTATGAAGAATCGCAACACCGCTGAGGCGGCCTGCACGAGCCAACCAGTCTTCGCGAGCGAGTCAGTGCAATGCGCGATGAGCTCTGTCGTCGTCGGCACCTTCGTCAGCCACACGTCGAGTTCGACGTTGAGCCCGCTGACTGCTCCGCGAATCCCGCTGCCAGGCGCCGTCGCCCAGCCGTCCGCCGCGCTGTACGGCCCCACCGCGCGGATGCTGTTCGCGTCGGTCTGCACGGCGACACCGACGCGTGTCAGGTGAGCGGTGCCGATGCGATCGAGCTCCTGTGCGGGGACGCCGTTCTGCGGGCCGCCGTTGGCGTCAATGTCGGTCGTGAAGTCGTACGTCAGCGCGAGTGTCTTGCCCGCAATCGGCTTCATACGGCCAGTCTTGTCAACGATGTCATCAGCCCACGCTTGCAGCTCTGCAAGCGTAGAGGAGCCATTTCCACTGCCAAGTCCGAAGCTCGAAACGTTGCGCAACGGAAAGCTGCCGCCAGCCCGTGCCAGCGCCGTCATTCGTACCGTGATCGACGGCGGCTGATACCCAACGATCGATTGATCTGCGCCGATCTGCACCAGCGCTGCACCAGGTCGCTTCAGAAACAGCCGAATAAACCCACCAGAGACTTGGCCGATGATCATGACAGGCGTGCCGGTATCAGCAGCTACGGGAGCCCAGAATGCAGAGTTTTTCTGCACCCCATCACCGCCGTGGACCGAGAGCCCGATGTTCGTTAGGTTGGCGCCGTTGGCGACAAGTAGCCATCCCTTGCCGGTCTCCCAACACTCAGCCAACACTCCCGCCGTTGCATTGAGCAGCGCGTCGATCCGACCGTACCAACCGACCACGAACTCGACCGCGCCACGAATACCGACACCGGGTTCTGTCTGCAAGTAGTTGCCGGTCTCTGCGCCCTGCACGCCGTACGACTTGCGCCCGTCCACACTCGGATCGATCACCACCACAGTCGGCGACCCAACACGCGCCATCGCGTCACCCGGCGCGCCAGTCACCGTGTCAGCGAGCGATGCCGGCGCAATCTGATCGCTTACGACCTGAGTCCCCGCGAGAGTATCTCGCAGGCTCCAGCGATGCGTGACCGTCGCGCCCGCCATCGTGAGCGGCAAGTCTCCGAGAACGCGTACCGCGTCCGCAAACGCCTTGAACTCAGCGTCTGACGGGACGCCACGGAATGCCGAGCTCGCGAGAATCCAGCAGCCGTTGGCACCGAAAGCGCCCGCTAGAGATCCGATGCTGTGAGGCAGTGTCCCCGGCGAGTACCCGGCGCATGCACTACCGTTCGCGACTTCATCGAGACGGCCGACGCGAAGCCGCAGCGCTCCCGCGCCGTCCAGGTAGCCCACCACTAGCATCACTCTGCCGACGTCACTTGGCGTCAGCCGATACTCAGGAGATCCGACGAACGTCCCTGCGCCGTTCACAAAAGCAGCGTTGACCCCACCGGCCGCGGAGATGGCTAGTTGGTGCCCGTTATACGGGAAGGCTGTTTTCGAGTTGCCCGCTAGCATTTGCGCAGCCGCAAACGTCGACGCGCGCGGCACAAACAGCGAGCACAAACCAAACCCCGTCGCTACACCCGCCTCGCCGCCCCCCGCTTGCGTCGCGTAGTAGTTCGCCGCCGAGAAGTTGCGCAGGCCGAGGAGAACAGGAGCTCTCGAGCGCGCTAGGCTACGACCCAATGACTTGCCTAGCGACTTGGCAAGAGACTTCGCAAGAGAGGGCATGTCTTCATGCCCTCGGCACGTAGAGGGTCGCACGAGATGCGGCACCGCCGCTCGTGCGTACGTAGATGAGTCGACCGAAGCCAGCTGGCACGTCGACGAAGGACGCCATCGCGCTGAGCAACGCGTTGTTGCCTGTGGGTGCTAGGCCAGCGAGTGAGAAGTCACCTGTTTCTGCAAGCGGGAAACGCGCGAAGTTAGCAGTCACGTCCACGGACGAAAGCCACAACTGCCAAGTGCCAGCCGGTGCATCGGACGGCGGAGTCGCGACAGCACCTCCATCGATCAGCGCTTGCACCCAAAGCTTGCCGTCAGCGGGAATCTCGAACGACGCGGCCGCCGCGACGCTTTGATTCGGTCCACCGGCACCGAGCAGAAACGGACCGATGGTCTTACTGTTGCGAACAGACATTGCGTCACACCCCTTCAGACGTAATCGACGTAGGTGACGAGCCACTGTTGCGTGGGACAAAGCTTCAGCAGCAAGCGTTCGAACTCTTCGCGGCGCGCCGCAGGGACTTGCGCCTTCATACCGAACACCTGACCGCACCAATAAAGAAAGTAAGGCCAGCGCTGATCCGCGACAGCAACACCGGTGTCATCTGGCACCGGTGGCGGCGCCTCGCGCGTGAGGTTCAAGTTCACGAGGTACCCAACCTCGTTGGTCAACCAACGGTTGCACTGCGGATACAAGTCCGCGACTTCGATGCCGGCAGGCATGGGGTCAGGCAACGGCGCATCAGGGGAAGTGCAACAGAACGCTAAGTCCATCTCAGCGCACTGCACCGTGCCGATGCGCGGGTCGTCGGTGTAGTCGCGTGGGTTGCGCGCGACACGAGGCGTCGTGCCGGGCTGCCACCACTCGTGCAGCCACACGTTGAAGCCGGCAGCTTGCACGACGTCCTGAAGGTAACGCGGTGACTGCCCACCCTGCGCACTCCATGCGCCGGCGAGCTGTAGTCGGCGAGTGGCTTCGGTCGTCGCAGCGGTCAAACCGAAGTGACGTTCCCAGGTCGCGAGCTCGCGCGTGGTGTCGGGCGAGAGGTCTTGATAAATCGCGTCGATGAAATCGCGCGCATCGGCGGGTGCTTGTGCGAGCCCTTGCAGAAAGCGGCGAAGCGTCTTGTTGGTGGTGACGCGCCACGCAGTCGCATCGGGAAGCAGGTGCTGAAGCTGACGAAAAAAAAGCATCCAGACCTCTCCAGTTGGTGGTGATGGTATGTGCGGCTCTCGGTGCATGCGGTGCAGAGGCAACCGAAAGCGCAGACGACTTTGCGAACGGTAACGGGAAGGGGGCGCAAAGACGCAGAACACCGCGCCCGTCGAAGTGGCCAGCGCCAGTCGAAGGCGACACCGACGCTTCTGTCGTCGCCGACGCAGGCACAGTGCTCATCACCGACGCTTCCGGACCCGCGAGGGCGGCTATACCTGCTCCTCCCTGTCATCCCCGTCATCCCCTCGTCGGGTGCGATCGTGAACCTTCAGCCGTACGTCGTCTCGTACACGCATTGAATGGTGTTCACCAGATCGGCAATACCGGGCGCGGCGCCTGCCGAACTCGAGACGACAATGACAAAGTAGTCCATATCCGTGCGGACATGAGACGGCACAACGCCAGGCGGATTGCCTATGGCAGACCACTCACCACCGCCCGCACTGGTTGAGTTCGAGACGATGGCGATTGAGCCATTCAAGGGACCGATTGCCGGCGTAATCTTGAAGACCACGTAGCGCAAGTTGTTGACCGGTGTACCTGAGAGGGCACTGCCTTGTGCGCCGATGACGGCAACGCCCATCAGCATTGCGCCAACTGGGACAGGCAACTTCATCAGAAACGACTGCGACGCTTCGTCACAGTAGAAGACACCGAGAATCAAGCCCGATTCCTTCCATGGCGAACCTGCAGAGATCACGGGTGGGAAGTTTTCGACGACAACCTTCGGCGGGTTGAAGCGAACACCCTTTCCTTCGGCAAACGTCATGTCGTTCGTCATCGAATGCGTGCCAGTCCACGCATGATTCGCAGCGTCGCTGCCAGCTACCGCAGCGGCTACAGGCGCGAGCAGAATGCCTGCCCGGTTGTCGACAACGTTCTGAATGGCAGTCAGATAGTCCGACGCGCCGACCTTATCCGGCATCCCCGATGCGGCGACGCCACCAGCGCCAAGTAACGCTTGTTGGAGGCCCCAGATGTCGTTGACGACCGCCTCTTCCCAAGGTGTCCCAGTCCCGTCACCCGGTGCCCCGACGTTACGCGCTTTGCCAAGCGGATAGCCAGGATCGCTGGTGATGGTCTGTCCGCCGTACTTGTCCTTTGGAATGAGCGCCATGAATCCCTCTTCGCAATCACGCGACGAACGACACCGCGCCGAGCTTCGCCTTCTCTCCGTGACCGAGCGTGTAGGCGTTGATCTGGTCGCCGCCGAGCAGCAAATTGACCGCGCTCACCGAGCCACCAGCCGCGCTCACGACGTCATCCACGACGCCGCTTAGAGCAGCGCGCGTCACACGGTCAACACGTGGTAACTGCGAGAGCCCCACAATGAAAGGCTCGCGCGCGCGCAGGTACTCATCGCACGCACTTTCGATGGCGGCCTGCACCGAAGCTTGCTCGTCGACCTCGAGCCCGGTGACCTCGACGTCGAACGTGGCACGCAAAATGGGGTGCACGTTGACGGCGGCATTGGCTGGGCGGCGCGAGGCCAAGCCCGCTTGATCGGCTTCGATGAGCGCGAGCACAGCGGTTCGTTGAGCGACCGTGGGAATACCGTCTGCGCTGCCCGAGCTCTCGACCGTTGCTTCCACATACACATCGACCTCGCCAGGCGCGCCCGTGTACGGGTAGACGTTCACGATCCCCACGTCTTCCTCACCCCACTGCTGATAGTCCGCGTACGCGCCTCCCTGCGGCTTGTTCTGAGCGCGCGCGATCACCCGAGCACGATAGGCAGCGGGTGTTTCAGCGTCGGCGCCTGTAACGGTCTGCGACAGGACGGTCACGTTGCGCGCGACATTCGGCAGGGGGTTGGCAAATTGAAGGACCGCACCGGGTTGCAAGTTGCCGATCGTGCCCTCGCCACCGCCACCGTTTTGATCGCTCGCAGCACGGATGGTGACCTGCACGGTGGGGGCGTTGAGCGCGACTGCGGCGATAGTCAGATACAGGACGCCGGTCGGAGGAAAGAGCACCTGTTGGTTCGCCGGCAGGCTGCCTGTCTGCGCTTGTACGGGCACGCTGATGACGTGCTCGGCGCGGCTAGCGGCGAGCGGATCACCAACGCCGATCCTGCGTCCCCAGTCGACCAACGGCCGAATCTTGCGCCCGAGAACGACGGTCTCGTTGAACGAAGCGTACTCGGGAAACATTTGCAAAAGCGTCCATCCGGCGTACTTGTAGAGCAGTACATCGACGGCCGACTGAGCTTTCGCGAGCACGCGCGTGAAGGTCTTGTCGAGCAGGGGCGTCGTGTGCTCGAGCGTCGCATCGACCTGCTGCACCACGTTGTCAGTGAGCCCTTGCGTAGTCGGCGTACTCAGAGTCGTCATTCACGCTCTCCCCAAGATGCCGGAATTTGAAAGCGCTCGAGAGCGCCGGTTACGAGCTCCACACTGATATCAAGCATCACTCGGTGAAGTGCGGGGATCGTAGCGCTCGCCTCGACGCTGCGAGCGCTACCGGTATCGACGAGCCACGCAAGGTCGTGCTTGGCCGCGTCTTCCACGCGCCGCAGGTTCACAGGAATCGCGGGCAGCGACCGAAGCAGATACTGAGTCTCGCTGCGATACTTCCGCGCTGGGATGGTCTCGCTAAGGTTACCCCACCACTGCAGCGCGTTGTCACCCTGCAAGCCGCTGTCGCGCTCGTTGCCGCCGAACATCGACAGGTAGCAAGCGGACTCAAGCCCATCAGACAGCACGGCCTGACCGTCGAGAAAATCGATCTCGCCGCCGTCTTCGGTGTGTCGAAGGTGAACATCGGAAACTGGTTTTCTCAGTTGTGAGTTGCGGCGAACTGAGGCGCCTTGAACGAGCGGCGGCGGCGGCAGCAAAAACGATGCAGACGAGCTCATGGCAGTCCACCCACGCAGTAGCCATGCCGACTTGCACGTTTGCGCCGGTTGGCGACGAGCCGAGCGTTAGGGACGACCGCGTCCTGCTCCCCTGACGACGAGCTCATGCGCCCAAGTAAAGTAGGCTAATGCTCGCGGTCGGCACCGTCTCGCCTCCGAGCGTGCCATTCGTCGCGAACGTCCCGATAGTAATGTTGCTACTCTTGCAGAGCTCCAACACATACTGCTGGTACTGCGATGCGTAAAAGTTCCAAGTCCATGTGCATGTACCGGTATCATTTACCGGCACCCAGAACACGGACTTGCCCGCAATGATGCCCTCCGAGTTTTCAACCAAACGGTAGCCGATGTACCCTGCCGTGGCGCTGCTGCCCCGGTTGAACGTGGCCGAGAATGTGTAGTAGCCCGCCTGGTTGAGAGTCCAAATGCCGTTGGCGTACGGCATGTCGACGTGCGGGACATCGTTGCTCCACGTGAGGAGCGTGGAAAACTTGGTCCAGTTACTGCCGGGACCCGCAATGGCGCTCGATGATGAGCCGCTGGTGAGCTTGTGAGACGTGCCGCCAGCCGAAGGCGCCGACGGTCCCCAGGCGCCGGCACCGGCGTTCCATGCCAGGACATTGCCGTTCGCGGGCGCGGTGGAAGCAACCGCACGACCTTGGATCTTTGCGACCGTCGTGCTCGCTGCCGCGCCGGTGACGTCGCCCGAGAGAGTCGTGCCTCCACCCGAGAGGGTCGTCGGCAGCCACATGCTGTAGTCACCGCTGTACTGGAGAACCTGCCCCGGCTCAGGCTCCCAGTTCGAGACGGGGTGGCCTTGGATCTTCGAGACATTCGCGGCGTCTGTCGTCCCCGTGACGTCCCCGGCCATGGAAAGCGACGTGACGGTCTCTCCACCGCTGTCTACCGGCCCGACGCCTTCGCCAGTGACAATCCAGCGGCGCTTCGCAGGGTCCGTGTGTGGACTCCAGGTGAGCTCAATCCAACCGTAAGGTGTGTTGATCTCAACCCAGTCCTGGATGCCAACGCCAGGACGCTGAATGTGACCTGGACTGTTGAGTTTGATAGGCTTCAGGTTCGCCTTACCGCCCGTGTCGTAGTGCTTATGTACGAGGTTGCCGTAGATGTCTAAACCGTTCTCGCCGGACGCGCTGTAGGTCGGGTCTTGGATCGTGTAGTTGTACGTCTTGCCCAGGGCGATGCCAGCCTCGGTGTCGTAGTAGTAGTGTGCAACCGACAGATCCCAGATGTCCCGAACGACCTTCACTGTCGTGTCGGAGCTGGACAGGACGCGAAGCTCTACGCGCGGGTGATATTCCCAGCGATTATCATATCCGCTGTACGACAGAACCCAGCTCTCGCCGGGCTCAGAGTCGTTTTCGCCGACGTTGTGGATGGGACGACCCCAAATGAAGTGCGCGTCGTGGCTGTCCTCGCCCCCAGGCGCCGAAGCCGAATCATCCACAAATACCTCCATCGGGAACCGCTGCGGCGGAACATCATCCGTCAACACAGTCGGCCACCCACCAGCCCTCACAAGTGTGAAGGTTAGATCCTCTTTACTGCTTCCAAGATATTGGGGAAGAAACCGTCCGTCCCTGTACACGCGCTCTTCTGCTCCCTTTCCGAAGAAGATGGAGATCGCCACAGGAGCTTCCGCCGCCTCATACACAACCGGAGTTGTATTTGAAGCAAGCTGGCTCATGGGTACTGTGATCCATGTCATCGTAGACATCCCGTCGTTGTGATGACGCGATAAGCGCGCTCTTCGACGAAGCCATTCACCACGCTGATCGCGACAGGCTCTGTCGTAAGCGTGAAGTCGATCGCGTCGCCACTTGCCAATGTCGAGCCCGGCGTGTCGATCCAGGTAACCGTCATCCGTTCAACTCCACGTCTGCGGTGTGTACGGCGGAGCAACCAGCGTCGAAACGCCGGTCGTCAACCACGCATGAATCAGGTCGCCGATCTGACTTGCCGCTGCGGCGTGCGTGGCTGGTTTGGGTCCAGAGAACTGCAGCGCGGTGCCGAGTGGCGTGACTGGGGGAACGGGCGTGTAGCCAAGCATCCCGCCTCCCACCGTCGCCGCAAAAGCCGCGAACGCGGCGTCGATGCCCGCACCCGCAAGCGGCGTCGCAAAGGCACTCGCGAGCGCCGGCGACAGTGCGGCCGCGGCCGCTGTGACAGTCGTGGAAGCTGGCAGAATCGCCACCGCGTACGCCTGCACCGCATCCGCCCATGTCTGCGCGCACTGCTCGCGCGTGGGCGGGGGCGCGGCGAAGAGCGCTTCGAGGCGTGTCTTCAGCTCGAAAAGGTTCAGCGGCATCAGGTGCCAGGAGTCGGTGCGCCCGACGGCCCGAGTCCGGTCGGATGAATGTGCTGTGTCAGGCTCACCGGCGTCGTCGTCGACTTCGCGGTGATCTCGCCAGGCGCCGAGATGGCCCCGCTCGGGGAGATGGTGACGCCGTTGATCGTCACCGCGCCACTCGGCGCGAGCTCGAACGCGCCCGTCCCGTTGGCAATCACGATCGAGCCATCGTTCTTCAGCCAGACCTCGACGACGGGGGCGCCGGCAACATTGCGTGCGTAGATCCGCTTCTCGCCCGCGCGCGCCTTGCCCGCGTTGCGCACGTCTGCGTACCCGGTGGCCTGCTCCGCACCGGCGCCGCTCGAGTCTTCGAGCGCCACGAAGTCGCCGGGCAATGGATGAGAGTCGTCGCCGGCGTCAGCGTAGTGCGGGGCGGTGACGTTCGCGGTCCCGCCCGGATCGACTTTGACGTCGGCGCCGTGCGCACCTTCCTCGACGACCCGCTCGAACGAAAGCACCTCGCCGACGCGGCTCATAGTGGTTCCTCCCAGGGCATGCGCGCAGGAATCTCGCCACTGAACGAGCCGGGCAAGACAAGCCCAAGCGAAGCGGTGGTCTCGTCGTGCGAGCGCTTCAAAAAGACGTCACGCACGAGAAGCTCAGTCTCCGAGTAGATCATCGCGCTCGGTGCCTTCAGCGTGATGGTGGTGTTCGGCGCCCACAGCGCTTCCTTTGGATCGCGCCACGTCGGCAGGTTCACCACGTACGAAACGCAGTTGCCGAACATCCGGCCCATCTTGGCTTTGACCGCGCTAGGCGCGTCGCCCTTCTCGATGTCGTCGAGCTTGAAGGACATCGAGCGCAACACCCCACCGGCGAGCCGCTCGTTGCGCTGCGTAAACTTCGAACCACCGCTACCGCGCTTTACGGACGTGTAGCCGGTGATCTCCGAGTAGTAGTCCTGCGGGTTGAACGTCGGAATCGCCGAGATAAGCGGCGGTTGTCCTTCGATGAGACGCGCGACCGGATGCCCTGGAACAACCGACTTCCAAAACAAGAGCTCGCCACGCACCGTGCTCGTGATGACGTAGCCACGCTGCTTTGCGAGCTCGATCAGGAAGTCACCAATCTTCTGGTCGCTCTCAACCTTGGTGTCGATCTTCTTTGAGCGCGTCTTGACCCGCTTGAAAGCCGGGCCCTCGTTGCCTTCCATCACGACGCGGATGTTCCAAATGCCAGCGAGCGTCTGCGCGATCTGACGCAGGCTGAGTCCGCTCGCTTCGAAGGGCACCTTACCCGCAGGGAGGTTCACATCTTCGAGCTGCGCTGGCAGCGAGTAGCCAGACACCGCAACGGTCCGCGCATCAGGGTCTACGCGCGGCAGCACATCGACCAAGGTCCCCGTGAAAATGGGCTCACCACCGACGGTCAAATCGAGTGGCTTGAACGAGAACGGTCGGAAGGTGTCGCGAAAGTCCTTCCGCTCGTAGTCGAACGGCGAGGCGAACCCTACGCTCGGATGACTATCGAGACCGAGATGAATCTCAAGGTCGTCCCATCCGCGCCAAGCCTTCTTGTCGATCAGGATCGCCACAGCATCCCGGTCAGAGGTAGTAGGCAATGGTGGTCCCCGCCTGCAGTTCCAAAATCTGAGCGCCGGTGAGCTCGTTCGAAGCGATCAGGAAGTCGAGCCGGTCGTCGACGCTTCCGTAGAGCTCGGCGGCAAGGTCGATGATCGTGCGGTTGCGGTCGAGCACTACGCGGCGCTCTACGGCCAGTGAGAACGAAACCTGAATCAAGTATCCACCGACGAGCGCAACCGCCTGCTGCAGCGCCTGATAGGCGGCGCCGGGGTCGATTTGCCCGACGGCGGCAAAGCCATCGTCACGCCAAGCGACGAGCCGATCAAACTGAGCGAAGACAGCATCAGCGGCCGCGAGCGCGTCGGGCTTTGCCGGGAACGTGTGCTCAGCGACTGACCGCACGCTACCGGCTACCGCACTCATCGCAAACAGGTCGCTGGTATGGAAGGCATTCGACAAGCGGAGCCGCGTGCCGGCGAGCTCTGCGTTGAACGAGTTCACGAACGGCGTTCCAAAGATGCGATTGGCCAAACGTCGATAGCCATCGAGCCGCATCTCTATCCCTATTTGGGCGAGCGCAGGTGCCTTGATGAGGTTCGACACCTGCAGCGCGAGCGCAAGCGGTTGGCCCACGAGCACGTCGAGGTTGTAGTTCAGCGCCTGTTGGTGATCGCGGAACGCTCGATTGACGACTGTGACGCCACCGGCGATGGCGCCCAGGGCGTCGCTTACGACACGCAAGAGGCTCCGCGTGGTCGACTTCATGGCCACGCGTGCGGCCGACGTGCGCAGGTCGGTTAGTTCGCCGAACTGCACCGACAGGGTGGCGTCGACCACATCGAGCGCTGCGATCAGCTCATTGCGCGGGTCGCTCTGGCTCGATGGGTAGAGCGCACCAATGGTCGTCCAGAAGGTGACTTCGAGAACGCTTTGGTTCGCTCCGCTCTTCAGATCATCACGGCGAGTTATGGAGCCAAAGGCAATCGCGTCAAACGACCCGTAAAGCGGATGCTCGAGTCTGCCCGGACCATGCTCGAGCAGCGCAAGCTCGAAGACGGTGGCTTCGAGGTCGTGCGTGGGCCCCGCGAAGTAGCAGCGTAGCGGGTACTTCCGCGCACCGAAACCATTGTCCTGGACGTACGCGCCTTCCACGTCTGGGAACTCAAAGGCCGTCGTACGTTTGTTGACCTCGCGCCCAACATCTTCGTACTGGAAGCGCAGACGCGTGCCACTCGGTGGCGTATAGGCCGCCTCGCGCACCCGATTTTCCCACCCCATTAGAACGCGCCAGACTGCTGCAAACGGATGCCAATGCCGGGCGTACTCGGCTTCTTCGACATGACGGCTTTACCTGTTGTGTCGCGGATGGTGAGTTCGGACTTGCTGGTGGTCGTCGTCTCGCTGATCGAACTCGCAACACGCGCCTGTGGACTCACGACTTGTGGTTCGGCAGGAGCACCAGCGCCGGCGCTTTCGTTCTCTTCGTTCGTGCCGAGCGTGTCACGGCCAACAGAGCGCACCTTGTCGATGGCCCAGCTGATCTTGTCGAACACGGGACCGAGCACCGACAGAAACGTGTCTTTGATGCCCTGCCAGAGGTTCGCAAAGAAGGTGCCGACCGCACTCCATGCCGTGATGAGAGCGCCGATGACGGTGTTGGCAATACTAAGCAGGAAGTCGAACGCAACCTGCGCTGCACCGCGAATGCCTTCCCAAAGCATCCCAAAGAACGCGCCGACCGGCTGCCACGCTTGCACCACCCAGGCGGCTACGCCGATCCAGAAATCGAACACGGGTTTCAGGGCTGCAAGAATCGGCGAGACGATGAGCGTCACCAAGCCGACGTACGTCTCGAACGCGGCCGTCAGGAAAGTCTTCACAGGCTCCCAAATTGCGGAGAAGACGCCGCCTATCGAGCTCGCAATGCGCGATGCGATGTCGGTGATCCCGCTCCACAGGTCGGAGAAGAACCCAGAGATCTCAGGCCAGAAAGCGAGGATGAGCGCGATTGCGCCGACAATGGCGATAGCGATCAGCGAGATCGGACTTGCGTCTATCGCTGCGCTCAGGAGCCACACCGCGCCCGTCCACACTTTCACCGCGAGCGCCGCTGCCGTGATGACGGCGACGACGGTGCCGATGCGTCGACCCCACGTCACAATCGATTCGATGTTGTCTGCGATGGCCTTAAAGAATGCACCGACGTTCTGACTGATGAGCTCGCGGTTTTTGTCGATCCATTCGGTCATGCCTTGCGTGATGCCGCGAAGGCCGCTGCTCTGCGCAGAGTACGCATCGATCGCGATCGTCTTGATGCTCTCACTCATCTTGTCGAGGTCGCCAGTCAGCGTAGCCATGCGCAGGTCGGACATCTTCTTGGCGGTGCCAGTGGCATGGTCGAGGTCTTCGACCAGTTCACCGTACTTGCCGCTCTCGAACAGCCCCTTCAAGTTGATCGCTGCCTTCTGACCGCGCAGGCCAACGAGGTCCGCAAAGAATGCGAGTTGCTCCATGTTGCCGCCCGCTCCCTTGCCTGCTTTCACGAGCTCGCCGAGTACGAGCGCCGGAGACTTCATGTTGCCAGCCGCATCCTTGAAGCTGATTTTTAGCTTCTTCATCTTGGCGGCAATCGCATCACTGGGCTTGGCCATCATCGTCAACATGGTCGCGGTCGCACTACCGGCTTCCGAGGCATCAAGACCCGCGTCCTGCAGAGAAGCCACCATGGCCACGGCGTCGTTCAGCGGAATCTTGAGCTGCTTCGCGACAGGCCCGACCTTCGACATGCTCTCGGCGAGCGAGCCAATCGAGCTCGCGGTTTTGACAGACGCAAGCGCTAGTACATCGGCAACGTTGGTCGCCTGAGAGACGTCGATGCCCATGCCTTTCATCACCGCACTCACGGCGGCCGACGTCTCGACCAGATCCTCGCCAGCCGCTGCGGCCGCATACGTCATGCCCTCGATGCCTGCGAGCGCTTCTGCTTCGGTAAAGCCGCCCTTGGCCATGGCTTCCATGGCACCAGCCACATCCGTAGCGCTGAACTGCGTTGCGGCACCGAGCTCGAGCGCCTTCTTTTCGAGCGCACCGATCTCTCCGCGCGTCTTCAAATACGCAGCCCCGAGGTTGGCCATCTGTTGCTCAAACTCCATGCCCGGCTTGGCTGCGAGTGCGAGACCCGCACCCGCTGCGGTGAACGCGGCCGCGGCACCGATGCCGACCTTCTTCATGCCGCCGAGCCAGTGGTCAGCAGCCTTATCTAGATCCTTGATTCCTTTCTCGGCAGACTTGACGAACCGCTGCATCCCCGACTGCATGCGCGCGACGGGTGCAGTCATCTTGTCGACGGCCTTGAAGATAGCTTCGACGGAAAACCGGCTGGCCATCGAGAACCTACCTTCGTCGGCGCGGCACACGCGGTATTGGCGCTGCGCCTTTGGGGTTGGTGTGCTGGCGGAGTTCGCCGCGTAGGCCGCTATAGAAGAAACGAATCTCAGCCATGCTCAGCGTGCGCGCGTCGGGCAGTCCCGGATAGTCGCGGCAGATCTGCAAGAGCATCTCACCGTAGACGGGAAGGAGTTTGTGGCCAGACGATTCGTGGGTTTTTGGTAGATGCGCGTCGGCGCCGTCTCGCACGAGCGGGGTCGACGCGTTCAACCCAAAAAAAGAGTCACGAGCGTGCGACAGACCTTGAAGTCGCGGTTCGGCAGTTTCGAAAAAGTCGCGGCTGGCTGACGCGTCATGTCCGCCATGATGGCGACCAGCTTCGCGACGTCCTGCCCCCTCTTCTTATTGTCCATCGCCATGAACGTCGCGCCCGTGGGCTCGTAGAAGGTGATTCGCTCGCCACCGCTCAGCGTGTAGACAGGCTGTCCATTCTCGTCGACGACGAGCGAACCTCGTTCCATCGCGCGTACGATGATGTGCTTCGCTTCTTCGAAACTTCTCGTGTCGTCGACGTCCATTCGCGACGTGTCGATGTCGAGATCCATTGCTTCGATGAAACGCTCGAACTCCTGCTCGGCTACTTCAGTGGCTACCTTCTGCTGCTCGTGCATGGGCCTCCTGCGAACATGTGTTTGGTAGCGGGCCTTGGAGTCGAACCAAGTATCTGCGGGTTATGAGCCCGCCGAGATGCCGTTTCTCTAGCCCGCCAAAAGATCGAGGGCGCCCGCAACACGCAGGAACGGGCGCCCTCTCACTCCCATCACGAAGCGCCGGGGCGCCTCACGGTGGCTCCTATTGTTTGGTCAACTTGCCCGGTCCCATGAGGGAGCATCCGAGCGTGCTGTTCTGCGAAGATCCTTCGACCGCATCGGTGACGATGCCGCGTCCGGAATACGTGGCACCTGATGCGAAAGTCACCGACATCGAATAGAACCCGTCGGGGTCAGCGTCCTTACCGTCGGCGATGTCCTGCAAAAACTCTTGATCCCCACGTACATCGTCGATCGCGAGCGTCAAGCCGGTGATGGCCCAACCGACGCGCGTCTTGACGACGCGACCCGTACCATCGCCGTTCATCTGCACTTCGTTTTCGAACCCGCCGAACTTGCGAGTCGCATCCGCGTCGGCTGCGACGGCAAAGCCGCGACCGCGAATCTCCACTGCTTCAATGCTTCCACCTGACATGGTTCAGACTCCCCCCTAATGATTGGACCGAGCGCGACCGTTCACACGCCGGGCGTCTGCGTGCCGAAGTAGAAGCCGAACGAAAGGGGCGTGCTGACGATGTTGGTGTTGCCCGAAAGCTGCACTTCGACCTCGACGTCAAGGCGCTTCGGATTCTGAGTGCTGATCGCCGCGGTGGTCTTCTTCTTCGCGACTTCAGGATCGCTGATGATCGCCTCGAGTCCGAGGTTGTCGAGCATCGCGTTCGCTTCCGCCACGGCGGCGCGCGGCTTGCGCGCGGCTCGGTTGACTGTTGGCTGATCGTTCGGAATGAGCGGCGCGCCATTCCAGTCATCACGCTCGAAGCGAAGCGCCATATTGAAAATCACGTTCTGCAACTTCACGATGTCGCAGACGTAGCGATAACCGGGAGGATCTTCGCCGGTGGGTCGATAGAACGTCACGATGTCAGACAGGTTGACCACGCCGTCTTTGACTTCGATCGTCGAGCTACCGGCCTTCAAGGCAAGGTCGCGGTTCAGGTAGTCCCACTGCACGTCGTCCGCGCCCGGGATAAGACCCGTCGCGCGCTGCGAGCCGTAGTCGACGGGCGGGTTGTTGTTGGCGACCTTCGCGATGCGCGCGACCTGGCGCGCGGCGACGACGAACGGCAGATCTTCGGAGCCCGGTGAAACGAGCTGCCCATTGACTTTATCAGTGCGGCGCGAACTACTGATGGCCGTTGCCTCGGCGCGGTCGGCAATCGTGTTGCCCGTGAACGCGACGAACGGCTTGCGCACCGTATCTCCCCAACGACCTTCACCCACCGTCGCAATGGCATCGAGCGCCGTCGTGTCGCTGATGTTCAGAGCGTTGACGACAAACGTCTCCCAGACGTTACCGAACTGCGCGAGCGCGGGCCCTACGCTCGGATTCACCAGGCCCCCAGTAGGCTGTGTGAACGCGAAGGTGACGCCGTAGCTATCGCCCTCGACGCCAAGGCGAATCGCGTTGGCGCTTTCACCCTTCCACTTCGACATCAGGCTCAGCTTCGTCGCGGCAACGATGATCGTAAAACTGTCACCGACCGCAAAGTTGGTCGCGCCATCCGTGATCGTGAACTGCAGGCCACCCGTATTGATGACCGTCGCGCCTGCCGGGCCAGGAGTCATCGTCACATTCGATGAGACGACATTCCCGTCGGGATCGGTGAGCTTGAAGACGCCGCCATCAGCCACCGCCGTGACGAGCGTGAGCTTGTACGCGCCGGGGCGCGGCGTGCCCGTCACAGACGGCGCTGTGACTGTCCCGTTTCCCGTGTTGGTGCCTGGCTGCGACGTGACGGTGCCGTAAGTGGGCAGCGCCGTGGCCGGCATTTCGAGCACCGACGCGATGGCATTCATCATCGCGCCAATGATGTGCGAGACGCTCGCGCCCACCGGAATCACGAAGGGCGCCGAGTAGACGTTCCCCACGCGCACGCGATAGGACGCTGCCTTGGTCTGTGTGCCGACTGGCGTGATGTCACCCGTCGCGGCAGAGCTGCCAGGCGCCTGCTGCAGCAGAAAAACGTCGACCGGAACGGTTCCCACGCCGTCGCCATTGGCGGGAAGGAGCTGCCGCACAATGTGGTGCGCAGGCGAGCCATAGCCAGCCTTGTTACCGACCTCGGTGGCGCTGCCAGCTGTGAACTTTTTGGAGCTGTAGACGGCGTCCGTCGAGCCCTGCGCGAGCACCGCAATGCGTTGCGGTAGAAACAGCACGCGACCTCCACGAAGGTCTTTGAATTCGGTGCCGATCCCCAGTACGCGGGCGACGGCGGATGCGTCAACGGTCATCTCTGCACTCCTTCAGTGAGGATAGTTCGCGGTGAAATAGATCTGCCCGGTGTGCCCGTTGCGCTTGACAGACGTCGAGATCAGCTCGAGCGGGACGCCGGTCACCTGCGGCGAAAACTCGCTAAACTCGACCTGCAACGAGATGCGCGCAGCCCCAATGGACTGCGCAAGTCGATCGTTGGCGCTCGGCTGAAAAGCATCAATCGCGTTGATCCAACGCCGTACTACGACACCACGCATGCCGAGATACGTGTACGTGGCGGCCATCAGAATATTGCGCACGAGGCGCACTGTGCGATGCGCCCGCATGTTCGCAGCTTGGTCGCCGGGAACATGACCGAGCGTCGCATCTGCGCTCGCGGCATAGGCGTAACAGTCAACATGATAGATTGCCGTGGCCTTCTGAGACTCGACGACGTTGCTCCCCGTCATGTCGAACGTCAGGCCATTGAACCAGACGTTCACCACGCGCGGCGCCTCGTCAGGATTCTCGAGTGTCTCGGGCAGGTCGAGATACTCGTTCCACGGGTCCGAACGTTCCGTGTAGATGTTCAGCGCCCATTCGTTAGCGGGCTTGCCAGCTGCCATCGCAAGCGCTTTCTGATTGGTCGTCTCCGCGAGCAGGATGGCCGCAATCTCGTCGCGTACGCGTTCGAAGGTGTCGGTCTTGTCGATCAGCTGATCGATGAGAGGTGCCGACACATTCAACCCCGATAGGCTTCGAGAAGACAGTCGACGCGCCCAAGCACGTAGTCAGGCATCGCCTGAATGACCTTGAATGCGTGCTCGTTTCCGTGCGCGTCAGCGAAGCGCACCACCCACGGCTTCGAGCCCGCGTCGGCGATGCCCCGTGGTTCGCCGATACCCGACGTGCGCAAAGGTCCGGTGAGGAGTGAGACGGTGACTCGTCGGCCCACGATCATCACGCCGGTGTCAGGATCGACGGTCTGTCCGACATCGGCAGCGAGGCCAGCCACGACAACGGATAGACCTTGCGGATTGATGAGCGTCAGGAGCTGGCTGAAACCCGAGACGGTGTCGCTAACGATGCTCGCGTGATCAGCCTTCGCCAGATCGAGCAGGCTCACGTCTTGGTTTCAGGAGTGGGCGCAGACGATGGCTCTGGCTCTTCCGTTGCCGGGTCCTGCTCATCGCCAGCCTTTGTCACGATGCCGGCCTTATGCAGCTCTTCGAGGCGCTTCTCGCCGTCGGGCAAGTCCTTCGCACTGATAGGCGAACCGGCTTGAATCATCTCGCCATGGATCGCTGTGATCGCCTTGCCCGCGGCGACCTTGTATTCGGATTGCTGCTCGGCGTCCGCATTGGTTGCTCCGGGCACCGTTGCACCCGTTTTGGCAAGCTGCGCGGCTTCGCGCTGTTGCTCTTTGGCCTTTTCCGATTCGCTCAGCACCGGCTTTTGCGAGGTACTCTGCTGATCGGCGGTCGCCGGTGGTGGCGATGGTTCACCACTGCCAGTGCTCGGGCGAGTTTGCTCGGCGTTACGCAGAGTCGTGAGCAACTCGTTGAGCTGCTGTGAGCTCATCCCGTCGGTGTTGGGAGCGTCGATTTTCAGTTTTTCAGCCAGGGCCCGCACTTCACCCGCGAGCTTCTCGTCATTTCGATTCGCCATGAAATGTATCTCCTAATCAGGCGCGCGCGGCACCGTCGTTGAGCAATCAGGGTCGCTGTGGTGTGGCGTGAGTTAGACGCTGGTCTTCAGGCAGCCGAAGCTGTCGATCGCCGTCGGGATGGTGAGCGGCCGCGTGCCGCACTCGATCTTCAGGTGCTTGTTGTTGCCGGTGATCCAGGCATTCACCGTGAGGTCGAGGCGACGGTCACCGTTCGAGATGCGATCTGGCAAGAACGCAAGCGCACGGTCCTCGGGTTTGGCAATCAGTGGAATGGCGCCGAACGTCAGGTCGAGGCGCGCGTTCTCGGAGATCATGATCACGTTGTCCGGATCGACGTAGTTCTTCACGGCGCGCGTCTGCGGGTCGACGTAGGTGCCGTCGTAGACGTACATCTCGTAGTCGTAGTTATCGATCGTCAGCGTGCCCTTGAAGGAGCCGCCGCCCGTGCGAATCACAGGCTGAATCTGACCGACGTTGATACGGAGGATGTTGAAGAGTGCCTTCACTTTCGTGTTGTCGAAGAAGCGGCGCCACGCGCGCTTGCCGAAGATGAGCGTCTTCGGAATCTGCCGGCCGTTCGTGCGAACCGCTTCGCCCAGAGCACCCACGTCAGCGATGGGATCGTCGGAGCCACCACCCCAGTTTGTGCCCACCGTCGGGAAGTGCGCCACGCGCGGACCGAAGTCGAGCAAGTAGAGGGCACGGCCAGCGTTGTCGACGAGCGTCAGCTTCCCCGTCTGCAGCACCTGCGCAGCTTGAAGCTCGACCGCACGACGGATTTTGGCTTCGAGCTTGCGCATGACCCGAAACGCCTTGAGCGTGGCGTTCGTGTTGAAGTTCGGATCCTGGTAGACGAACTCACCCTGATTCCTCCCCATCAATTCAAACGCACTGATGGTCGCTGACTCATCGTAGACCGGAGGCGTGAATGCCTTGGTCTGGTAGTATGCGAGCTCGTTCTCGCGGGTGCCCGTCGTCAGATCCTCCACGACGATGGCAACCTCTTCTTCATCACGGATGATGTCGAGCTCGACCTTTTCACTGGTGTGAAAGTTCTTGTCGGGCGACTGAAAGAAGTTGGTGAGGAACGGGACGGGCGTCGCCTCGTTCGTGTACGCGGTGATCAGATGGATCGTGGATTCGGCGCTCATGTCTCGAGTTCTCCCCTTCGTTTGGACGCACCTATCCGACGACCCGCGCAGTACGCAGCGAGCACTAAGGATCTAGATGGGTCGCCTGAACCTTTTGTTTGCGGACTAGACCTGTGTCGCGAGCTGCTGCACGTCGACCGGCGTCAGGCCATAGTCGCGGAGCATGTCGAGATGGGCCGCCGTCAACGCGTTGCCGTTGCCGTCGGCATGGATGATCAAGTGGTTGCGATTGACCTCGCCGCGAACCATCGCGCGAATGGGCTCATCGCCAGCGCTTGCGCGCGTCACTTCGTAGGTCAGAACCGCGCGCGGAATCTCGGCGCCGAGCGACCCTGCCGGAACCCACGGGGTGAGCTTTCCGGAGGCGGTCACACGCGCCAGAATCGTCCCTTTCAGAACGGTGGCGGCACCGGTGAACGTCAGCAGTTCGTCGCGGAACTGGCCGTCCCGAAGTTCGACGTTGTAGCCGTAGTAATGCGTCGTCGTTTCGATGTTAGGCACCCAAACCCCCTCGCTTCTTCAGCTCGGCAACGACGAGGTCGCCCATGTCCGGCTGAGTCGTTTTGTTCGCCACCGTTGGCGGAGTGGCCGCGTTGTCGGCGATGGTGCCCGCTTGATCGGACTCCTGCTGACGAGTGCTTCGTGCGCCGACGTTGAGGGCGAGCGCGTTGTAACGAGCCATCGCCGTCATGGTCATTTTGTCGCCCTTGCGCATTGCGCCAATGGCGATGGCCATTCCCTCCGATACCGGCCCGAGCGATTCCGCAATGGTGATGTGCGAGTCCACGCGATCGCGCTCTTCAGCAACACCTTCCGCTTTGGCGGCGTCGTAGACATCGGGGTGCGTGGCTTTGAGAGTTCGTAGGTCCATCTTCTGCTCTTTCTCCTGCATGCCCCCGACGTCTTCGGCGGCAGTCGTCTGTCCACCGACAGCGCGCAACGCAGGCTTTGCAATGCTGTCGATCATCCCGCGCTTCTTCGCTTCGCCCGCGAGAAGCGTGGCGCCGCGGCCATAGTTTTCTTTGACTTCCTTTACGGTGACGCCGTTGCCGCGCCCGCGCGCGATAGCGTCAACGAAGAGCTCGTTCACGGCGTCGAGGTAGCGAACCACGACCGCCTTACCCTCTTCAGTCGTTGGATCTGGACGCTTGTCGGGTGAATCAGAGTTCGTAATGTCGATGATGCTGTCGTCGACGAAGTAAGACGTCGCGGTGCCGATCGAGCCGAAGTTCGACGCGACCCCGATGGCCTCGATACGTCCAGCGACTGCCGCAATGGCAAACGCGGCCGACTGAGCGTTCGCCGCTTTGACGCTCAACGGTTTCTGAGCGCGGAAGCTCTCGATCGCAGCTAGCGTCTCGAAGAGGCCGTCGACATTGCCTCCAGGACTATCGATGTAGAGCATCGCCGACTTGATAGCGGGGTCGCTCTGCGCAAGTGCGAGCGCGTTGTTGATGCCACGATACGTAGTGTTCCCGCCCCCAAAAAAAAGCGAGAAGAAGTCTGGTGTTTTGGTCAGCACACCCTCAATGCGAATCTGAGCGACCGAACCCGCTACACTCATGCCACGCGGAAGCTCCCCATCACGAGCAACGACCTTGCCTTCGTCTTCCGCCTGGCGGTCCGAGAGCATGGTGAGTTGTGCCTGCGTCGGTTGCGCTTTGAGCTGCCGCGCGTGTGCGAGTGCATTCGCGGTTTCCTTGTTCAGAAGCCACATGGGTCTCTCTCGCTTTCAGGACACGACGCGAAGAGGCGCCGCAGCATCTTCGTCTTTGTCTTCGTTGTCGTCGTCTGATGGGCCGTCTGCTGGTGCGGGCGGTGAGTCTGCGCCGGTCGTTTGAAACTTCGGATCGAGCGCCTTCAAAGGCGCGTTGGCGCGCACGAGGTCTTCGTTCTCCAGGCGCAGCTTCTTGACGTTCTGCGAATACTTCGTGCCGGTGAGCTCGCGGCTTGCGCGGTCGCGCGTGATCCACCCTTCGGCGACCAGCAGCTTGTAACCGGTGACCAGCTTGCTCAGGTCGACGGACGGTTTGATATTTCCGGACCAGTCGCACGAGGTCCACGCAGCGAACACGTCGTAAAGGCTTGAGGCACGCCACGCCTCAAGCAGCCCAGGCGCATTGACCTTGCTGGTCAGGGCCATCGCGAGCAGCCACTCGACATAAATGGGCTGGCAAAAGGCGTCGCCAAAGTGCGTGCGGACCTTGTTCAAGTAGATCTTGAACTCGTTGATCGCGGCCTGGCTCGCGCTGTAGTTCGACGAGAACGACAACCGAAGAATCTCGGGCGGAATCTCGTTCGCCCATGCAATCGCCTGCACGATGGCTTCTTCGAACCCACCAAACTTCTCGTCCGTGCCGTGCGAGGGAAAGCCGACTGGCTCTTCGCCAATGCCAAGCTCGTCGATCACCAGGCCAGGAATGCCCTCCGCTACGGCATACGCGCGCGGCACGCCGGTCCCGTCCGGAGTCGTTTCCACAACGCCGCGTCGCACCGCACCTGAAGCGATGGGGCGCGTGCCCGGACCTTGCGGCGACGAGCGTTTGATGAACATGGCGAGCATCGAGTTGACGACCGCTTTGCGTTGCACGCTGTCGCGGTAGCGGTCGATCTCGCGCAGCGACTGCAGCACCAGTGCAAGCAATGGCTGGCCGCGCACGTCGTCGAGTCGCTTGTCGGTGCCATAGACCAACCACGCAAGTCGACGCCCCGACTTTTCCCCGTACGCGGGCAGACGCTTCGAGGTGCCGTCGGCCTGGCTGACCCAATAGGCGACCTGCCGGCCCATAGCGTCGAGCTCGACGCCGTGGGTGACCTTGTGTCCCGCCGCGAGCGGGACCGGCTTCGTGAGGAACGTCGGCGACTGCACTGCCGAGCCTTTGATCAGTTGCACGCGCGGCAGCTGCGTCGGCTGAAACTGCCGCAATACGACGAGCACGTCGCCGGTGATCAGCGCCTCCATGCGTGCGAGCGCCTGCAGCGCGCCGAACGTCATTTGCTCGCTGTGGTCACAGAGCCACGGATCGCTCTGCCAGAGTGCGAAGCGCGACTCAACGTCCTCGCACCATTCAGCGAGCGAATCTTCCGGACGACCGAGCAGCTTTTCTGCGGGAGTTGCCTCGAGATGCAATCCGACCGCGATCTCGTTGGTAACCAGCCGTCGAATCAGACCGCGCGCGTAAAGGTTCGTCTCGAAGAGTTGAGAAGAGCGGGCGCGCAGCGTCCAATAGTCCGCCGTCAGAAGGTCGGTGACGCCGAAGCCTCCATCAAACTTCGAGCCCGTGTTCCAGCGTTGCGCAATGTCGAAGCTGCCGAGTGCCGTCACCGGAATCACGACCGGCAAACCTCGCGCGGCATCGATCGCAGACGCAACGCGCTCTCGCGCTATGGCGAGCTGGGAGCGCAGGCGAGCGAGCATGGCTCAAAATCCCGGTCTAACGATGAGCGTACGGCCGTTGCCGTTCACCTTGCTGAGAAGGTCGGCGATATCAGACTCGAGCAGCTTGATCTGCAGTCCTAAGGTCGCGATGTTGTGCCGGGTCACCTGCTGCGTCGTCGCGCCGGTTGTCAAGGTGTAGGATTGCGTTCCGCCGTTGAGAATGCTCTCGTAGACGCTCTCCAACAGAAGAAGCCGCGCTTCTTTCTGGGCGAGCCGGCCTTCGTAGAATTCAGCGACGGTGATGGCCATGGACACTTACTCGGTGTGAAAGGCGCCTGCCGCGTAGTCCCAAAAGACAGACCAGTTCACGGCTTCGAGTTGCAGCTGATTGATGCAGTAGTCGACCGCGAAGATTTCGAGCGCGGCGTTGCTGTACACGAGCAAGTCCCAAAGTTCGTTGTTCGCTCCGGACGGCCGTCGCCACTCCCACCCAATCCGCTTGCCGGTGGCTTTGTCGATGCGTTCGCTCTTCACCTCGACGGTGAGCTCGCGCAGCTGCCTGTCGCTTGCGTCCGAAGGCGCGTTGAAGTGCCCAGGCGGTTGGATGTCTTCACCATTCCATTCACGTCGCAGCGCCGCCGACCAACGATCCTTGTAGATGTCGACCGTGATGCCGAAGGCGCGCGTGCCAAGTGGCGTGGTGAACTCGGAAAACTCGCGAACGAGCGCGTGCTTCGGCGGAGACTCGCGACCCTTGACGGGAAAGACGCCCGAGTCGTACTCCGCCGCAAAGGTGTAGACGTCATCGGCGCGGTAGCCGGAGTCGATCAGCGTGACCGCGATGCCATACCGCCAGCCGTTGTCGGCGACGTATTCCTTCTTCTCGATGAGCTGCCGCAGCTGACCCCAGGTATTCGGGTCATCGAGTTGCTCCGTGTTGCCCTCGTAGCGCCAGTAGTCGACCAGGATGGCCCGCCGATCACGACACCAACCGATCACGCTGACGGCAAGGTTTTCTTTATGAACGTCGACTTGGCAGGTCAGCAGTAGGACCGGCCCGCTGCAGATCGTTTCGAGCGTCTTGTTCGGGACCTCGCCGTACCTGTACCAAGCGCGGCGGTGCCCCGAGACGGCTTCGAACTGGACCTTCTGACCGCGCAGCTCAAAGGGCTCGCCGAGCACGTTGTTGTAGAAGACCTGTAGCGCGGGCATGTCGCGCGGTCGGTTGTGCTCTTCGTCCCAGGCATCGAGCCACTTCGCCACGCACGTTGCCCACGTCTGCATGCCGACGGGGGAGTAGAGCGCGCTGATGTGGTAGCTGCGGATGTCAGGACTAACGGGCTCTGCTGTCGGCCGCCATTCCGCGCCGTGCTCTGGCGCCAAGAGACGGGTCTTGTCGTCGTTCGTGTGCGGGTGGCTGCAACGCTCGCAGCGATAACGCACCGAGTCCGGCACGAGGCGTCCGTCGTCGTCGGTCTCCCAAACGATGCCCGTCACGACGCCGTGCTCGTCTTGTCGGCGCCAGCGCAGGTGTTGCGGGTGTCCGCACGCGAGGCAGCAGACGAAGTAGCGGCGCTGGTCTCCCTGTGCGAAGCGTTTGGCGATCTTCGACTGGCCTTTGACGAGCGGCGTCGAAATATCGAGGATCTTGCGACTGCCCTCGTAAGCCGCGGTTCGGTCTGCAGAGAGCTTGATGGGGTCGCCGTTGTTGCCCACGGAGTCCGGCCAGCCGTCAATCTCGTCGCGAAGCATCATCTGAATCGAAATGGACCGGAGCTTGTTCGCGTTCTGCGCGCCGAAAGGGATGAGAAAGCCTCCGCCTAGCCACTCGATACGCTTTTCGGTTTTCCCAGTTTTCCTCGTGTTCTTTTCGTCACTGCTGCGTATCAGCGCGTCGAGCCCCGAATACTGCAGCATCGGCGTGATGTACGAGTCGACGCGTAGCTTCGCGAGCTCGGCGTCCGCTGTCACGAGCATGACCGGCGCCGTGCGCACGTGGTCGATGTAATAGCCAATCGCGTTCTCGAGCACGCCGACCGTCGCGCCAATCTGGACGCCCTTCATGATGACGATCTCGCGCACCGGCGAGTCGACAGAAAGGCAGTCGACGATCTCTCGAAGGTATGGCGCGACGCCGTAACTGTACGGGCCCGGCAGCGACGTCACCGAAGGCGGCAGGTAGCGCCGGTCTTCAGCCCACTTCGAAGGACTGATGACGATGTGCTCGGTCGGCAGCTCGTCGAACCGCTGTGCCAGCCACTCGCGCTCTTCGCCAGTGGTTTGGAGGTCCATGGCGTTTGTCCCTTAGTGGAGCCGGGGAGTCCACTGACAGTCACGTCGCCTGACGGCAGGCTAGACGTCATGACTCAGTATCAAATCACCGCGCACGACCGAACGCGCATCGCAGCGCTTAGTGGAACATCACTCCGGACGGTCGAACGCATCTACGCAGGTAGTCGATCCACGTCGACGACCCGTTCGAGAGTCGAACTCACGGCAAAAACACTCGGTCTAGTGCCGCCACCGCCAGCCCCTGACAGTGCCGCTATTTAGTCAGACTCACGCGCTTCCAACTCCGTCCAGCGGTCAGTACAGGTCGCGACGATAAATGTGGCCCACGCCGAGGATGGCGTCGCGAGAGTCGCAACGCATCTCCGGATACTCCGTCTCGACGCCGTGCAGCGCCCACGCGAAGAACGCACCGAGGTTCGACGTGTAGTTGCCTGACCAGTCGCCGACGTAGACGCTGTAGCTCATGACCTCTCGCACGCGCTTCAAGCGACGCGAGCTGCTGCCGCGCGCGCCTCGTCTATCGCCGTGCAGAATGCATCTTCCGCTTGCCGCGCACTTCGTTCACACCTGAATTGCAACGTAGTGTGCGTAGCGTGCACCGCAATTTCACGTCCCCATGCGGACGTCTTGCGGTCGAGCCCTGACAGTTTTCCAAGGTCAATGGATTCGACGTGCTCGTTACCGAAGAAGCCCTTACGGCAGAACACAACACGCTGGTTGGTCGCGATCAGCACGCCGCGCAGCGATCCTCCGCTCTTCTGCAGAAATCCTTTGACCCACACCACAACACACTCCTCGCGCCTGGTGTGCTTCGCTTGAAAGTGTTCCGCGTGCCCTGAACGATCGCTCATCTTTGCCCCGAGCACCTTTGTCGGACGTCGACGCAGCAAACTTTAGAGCAACGGCGTTTCATCATCGATGACCTCCGCGATGCCACCGCGCAGCACGCGCGCGGCCGTCGCCTTCAGCGGCCGTAGATGCGACTCGAGGATGTCTCGCACCGTCTGCTCAGCTTCCTCGACCGGCGTGCCGCCCTTGGCTGCCGCGTACAGGCGTCGCGCGATGGTCGTGGCTGCGTCCTGCAGCAAGCGGCGGTTGGCCGCCTCGATGTGGCTGAAGACGTGCGTCTTGACGAGCTCGCGCGTGATGAGCCGGCCGCTGCGCTCATCGTTCTTCAAGTCCTTCTCGCGAATCGCCGAGATGCGCTGCCGCGCTTCGAGCCAATCCTTGAACGCCGTCGATGTACCGAACCGCCGCGTGAGCTGGTCGAGCGTCAGGTTCGCGTACTTCGCGATGTCGTCCGGCGTCGCCTCGCGGTTGTCATCGTCGCGAGCGGCCGCGCCAGGTGGTGCAGACGGCTTTGCGGGTGGTCGATGTAACGATGCTGCAGTGTTGCTCTGTGCAGCCCCGACGGAATGCCCACCAGAGAGCTTCGAGGAAGGTCCGGGCGCGGGCGGTGGACACGTCGCTGTGACGCTCCCAAGCGGCATGCTCGTCGACCCGCGGTCGCGGTTCAGCAAGTAGCGCTGCACCTGCGGATGGTCGAAGTCGACCCGCGGTCCGATCAGAGCGTCTGGGAACGCCTTTACGGCTGCCTTGGTGATCGCGGCCTTGGTGACGCCAGCGACCTTCGCGAGCTCGGTTTTTGTGATCGTGCGGGCCAATTAACAAGAGTATACAGGTCCCGATACACCTCAGTAAACCCGGCTGTAAACCTCAAAATGTCTAAGAATCTCGGCGTCCGCATTCTAAACTGCACCCCCACCCCCACCTCTCCCACAGAACCTACCCGATTTTTCTCGTACCACTGTACGTGTGCGCGAGGTAGGCAAAGCAATGATGGTAGGAGCATCTGGCATGGCCCTACCTCTCCTCCTCTCCATCAATACCCTACGATGCCGAACCGCCTGGCTTGGGTGAGAAGTTCGTTCCCGAGTATGCGCGGGATACGTGGCGTAACGACATCGAGTGCAAGTTGCAGCGTCGGGGTCGGCTTCAGCGTCACGGACTTCTTGCTCAGGTCATAGACCATGCGGACTGTGAAGCGCCCTTTGCTGGTGTGCTTGACCCTGAACAGCCCCTTACGCCTGCCAAGGTCGAGGAAGGCAACTCCCCCGGTCTTCCCAGCGAGTCGGATCGCCACGGCATTACGGCGCTGCCTGATACCCCTGACCTTTGCCGCGACTTGAATGGCAGTCAGGTAGTTCTTCTTTTGCACCTGCTTGGTGCGCGTGGCCCGCTTCGCCATGCCCGCAGCACTCGACGTCGGAATGGCCACGCCGTGCTTCCCGTGCGCTTTCTCGGTACGGCCTTCTTCCTGTTCAGCCATGTAGGCGGCAACCGAACCGACTTTCGACTGCATCGTCGAAACGTCGAAACCCTGGGCCTTCTCGATGCGTAGCGAGTTCACGGTGAACTTGTTGCGCAGGACGAACTTGCGCCCAACTTGCTGCACCCATTCTCGGCGCGCATCGAAAGCCGTTGTATTGAGGGCGCCGCGGGCAGCTGCTGGCAGCGCCTTCTTCGCGAACTTGCCCATGTCGTCGCGCAGCTTTTCTAGCCCACGCAGCTCGACATGAACCATGGCCGCTGTGCCTCCGATGGATGGGTCTCGCGTCCCGCCAAAGTACGTGCGCGAGCCTATCGAAACCCTCCAGGTTTCGAACTAGATAGACCAGACAAAATCAATGCCAGAAGTGCGGTATTTGCGGCTCTTGCGGTATTTGCGGTTCTCGGGCACGTGTGCGACGAAGTGCTGGTGTCCATGTCGACCGACGAAGCAACGACCTTCCGCACCGAATACTGGCTCTCACGCGCCGAGAAGGTCGCGCTATGGGGCGAAGGTCCGTGGCTCGATGAACCGGACACCTTCGAGTGGAACTTCGAGAGCATCAGATGCTTCGCCGTACGAAACGACGAGATGGGCAACTGGTGCGGATACATCGCACTTCAGTCCGGTCACCCTTGGCACGGTCAGAACGACGAGTCGCTTGGCACTCATGAACGAGGCTGCACCACCGAAGACGTTCGGCGCGTTGAGCAGGGGCAAAGAGGCCGGGAAGCGTAACCGCCCGCCAACTCAGCCTTCCCGAGTCGACCCTGGTGCTGCAGGCATTGGGGGAACGCTAAACGGGCTCGCGTACGCGTTCAAGATGGCGTTCTGCTGCACAAGCACGGTGATGCACAAGCTACTCAGCTTCTCCCAACTGCCGTCGCTCACTTGCTTCTCAAGGATCACGCGATAGTCACCAGCCATCGGCAACACCACGCGCCAGACAGAGTGGATGGAGCGATGGCCATTTGGAAGTTGGCCGGGAACTCGAGCCTGAGTGCTTACGCTCGACTGCGATTCGTTCAGCGAAGTGCCGTCGGGAGCGATGACCGATACGCGTTCGACGAAAGCGTCGGGTTCAGACCCGAGCTCGTATTGCGAAACGGTCGATAGCCTCATGAGCTGCGAAGGAATCGCAGCAACGAGGACGTAATCGATCATGTTGAACGCGGTCACGCGGCCACTGAGCTGATCGAGTGCAACGCCTTCCGACGCGACAAATGAGACGAGTCGCGCGCTCATGCTGCCATCGGATAGCGGTTGTCGTTCGACGCCAAGTCGTCGACCGCGCCAGAAATACTGACGCTCTGTCGCTGCAGCCCATGCCATTGAAGGATGTCGTCGAGATCGAGCCCCATCAGGAGCACGAGGCTATCACGCAACCTCAGCAGCTTCGCGTTTGCGAAGGCCAGGCGCACGGCGACCTCTATGACTCTCCCTTGGCCAGTCGCCATTGCGGTGGCTTCATGGCGCGCACGCAAGAGCCATCCGAGTTGACTCGCGTACAGGTCGTAGAGCTCTGGATCGATTGCGTCCCACTCGGCAAATAGGGCCGGCAGTTCGTCAACGCTCCGTTCGAGGCTGCGTAGGAATTCGTCGAGGGTTAGATTCATCGGAACGCTCGGTGGTTGGTCCATCGGTCGACCGGCTTCGCAGCTTGAGCAGCTTCGATACGATAGCTGGTGACGATGCGTCGTCGACTTGGGTCGTAGAGAGTCAGCAAATGGTGACCGGGTTCACTCAGAACATTGTGGACGTGCGCTCTAGAGCTCTGAATATCCGTGCAGATACCGGCGCGCGACGCAGGACGACTCTGTCCGCGCCCATACGCAACTCGATCGCGGCCGACGTGCAAAACCGCGAAGGGTGACTCGGCAGAACCCCTCATGTCAGCGACATACTCGTCAGTTGTCGTGCCTTCAGGCCACTCACCCTGGGCTGTGTGCTTGACTGCATGCCATTCCACGCTCGTGAGCATCGTTTCCAAGGTCAGTTTCTCGCCATGATTGGACGGATGACTCCTCCCAACCACATACGGTCCGACTCTTGACCACTCCCTCACGGGACGGGTCTCGTCGCTGAAAGAGGCAGCCGCGATGTGACGCAGAAGTTCCAAGCGCCTGACTGGGGGGAGAGTGATGTCCTGGTCATCAATGAGCGACACGAGGACTTCGTCCGGGCGGTGGGCCAACGTCTACCATCCAAGCATGCGGCTGGCCGACACGCAATCCCTGGTACCCCTGAGCTTCACTGCTCGTACTCCTTGAGCTTCACCGCTCGCGTCCGGTGCGAGCGGGCCTCGCGCCACGTACGGGGGGCTCTCAGCGTGGCCCCCCCGGGGGGGTGGAGCGGGTCACAGGCGGTGTTCGCTCCGGTCCCAACCGCTACTGAGCGACCTGCACCGAGTCGCTGACGTTGACCTCGACGGCTATTCCCCGGCGCCGCTGCGGTCGCAGGAGCATCGAGCCGTGTCGACACGCTTCCTAGTTGCATGCAATGCGACCTGTACGTGCCACCCCGTTCGCAGCGCCACCGATACGCCCGCATCACCCGACCTCCACCAACTCAGCGGCTGCAGCGGCATCGTCGTCTGGAGCCGGTGACGGGCGGAAGAGTGGAGCCTGTGGAGGCTGAGGAGGCTTTTCCCATTCACCCTCTCATGCGCGCGCAGGAGGATCTAACCGGGATCAGCCTCCAAGGCTCCACTGCCTCCACTGCCGGCCTCGAGGACGATGGCACGCGCAATCGGCGATGCGTCACTAGGCGGGGCCTTACAGTGCCAGGGGTTCCAAAGGCCCAGGGTCGTTGTGAGTGCGATCCGGGCACAGAAAACCAATTTTGTCGGTTTACGACTTTTCCGGCCCTTTTGGCTGCGAACGCGCCGAATCGCTTGAGCAAAGTGCTCCAGCACGCGACCGGCCGCGAGATCGCACACGCGCGACTTGAGCTGTTCGATGGGTGGCACCGACTCGCCGTCGACCTTTGGTTCGAGCGCCCGCAGGTCTTCTGACTTCCAGCCCGTCGGGCTAAAATCCGAAATCGTTGAGGTGGCTCCCTGCTAGTCGGGCGCGGAGCGCGCTCGCCAGCATCCCCCGCGATGATCACCACCGCGCCGCGACCCTCAAGCCCGAGAAGATGACGGAGGGCCGGCGAGTCCTCGAGACGCCCCACGCCCGTTTTCGGCTGTGCAGCGCCGCCGGGGATTGCGCACTCGAGGAAGATTAGGTAATATTATCCTTGTCCATGCGCGTTGTTCTTGCTCCCGAGGCTCAGAGAGATGTCGCCAGCCTGCCGCTTACAATGCGCGCCCGGCTCGACGCGGTGATCACACGCCTCGAGGCGTGGCCCGACGTCTCAGGCGCCAAGACGCTGCGCAAGGAGCTCAAGGGCCACTATCGCATCCGCATGGGCGATTGGCGGGTGATCTTCCAGGTGGTGCGCCCGGACCTGATCATCGTGAAGATTGCGCACCGCTCCACCGTGTACGAGGACTGAGATGCCCAAGCGACAGACAGCAGCCGTAGCAGGCGCCCTCACCATCGGGGGCGTGGAATACGTGGTGATTCCCAAGGCCGAGTACCATCGTCTCCGTAGCGAGCCCGCGCCGGTCGAAGCGCATGCGTTCGTGCGCAGCTCGCTGGGAGCGGATCTACGCGCAGCGCGCGAGGTGGCAAACCTCACGCAGGCAGAGCTCGCCGCACGGCTCAAGAAGAGCCAGACGCTCATCAGCCAGGCCGAGGCCGGCAACACGCGCGTCAGCGAGCGCTATGTGCGTGCCGTACTCGAGGCATGCGGTCTTCCGGCCGACTGGAGCGGCCCGAAGAAGGCTACCCCGCCTTCAGTCGCCGCTGTATCCAGGCCCGCAGCGTCTCGCGCTCGTAGCGCACAGGCCCGCCCACACTGAGACGCATGTACGGCGGCCCCTCGCCCGCCGCGTGCCACTTGTAGAGCGTGTGTTCGTGTCGTCGACAGTCGCGCGCTCAGCCTCTCGCAGTCCTGCATCACGACCAGCGTTCGCGGCGGAGCACTCGACGACTTCGTTCGTCTCATCGTTTGATCCCCGACGCCATGCCAGACGCCACTTGAATGATCGCCGCGAGCTGCCCTTCGAGCGTCTTGATGCGACGTATCCATCGCTCGCGCTCGACGTTGGACTGGTCGATCTCCGCAAGCAGCTCGCTCAGGTCGCCCGCGCGCAAAGCGATCTTCTCGTGCGGTTCGACGTGCACGAGCTTCGCAGCAAGCCATTCCGCGCGCCGCCCTCTCACGCGCGCCGTCTGACCGTGCGCGGCCGCGCCGACGCCAGAAAGAGGTCGACAGCGGCCAACGGGATGCGCCAATGCCCACCCACACAGGCACGATAGGCGCCGGGCACGCCGGACTTCTCGTTGCCATCGAACCGCCCGAGCTCACACATGCGTCGCACCTGATCATCGCTGTACCCAAGACGTGCAGCGACGTCGACGGTCGTCAAAATGCTCCGCACGTCATCGCCCAAGACGACCCCCTTTTCGAAGCATCTCGATCTCGTCGGTCAGCACATTGACGCGCTCGCACAATAGGTCGCGCTCATCGGCTATCCGCAACATGGTGAGCACAAGTTCCGGTGAAACTTGCCCGACGACCTCTGCATGCGCGTTCTCGAACGCGGTCAGATCGCCGCTACTGCGAGCTTTGATCTCGCGCTCGCACAGCCGCTGCAGCTTCTCGCGAACAGCCTTGCTCATCGTCACAAGCTCACCTCCTGACTGTGCATCGAGGCAGCGCCGACAGTGCGATGGTGGAAGCGCGGCCGCGGAATCAGGCCACGCGACGCGAGCTCTTCGGTCACACGCTTACGTCCTGCACTCACGAGCGCGCGCAGTTCACCAATCGCAACGCCGAGAACCACGGACAGTGCTTCGTACGTCGGTACTTCGCTTGCGACACCAGGCGTGCGCAGGAGTAAAACCGCTTTGCATTTCCCAGCGTCGAGCACGTGCGCGCCATCGGGATAGGCCGCCTCCAATGCCTGACGCACGCGCACCAGTTCGGCCGCACGACGCAAGAGCGGATCGTCCGTGCGCGCGCTACCAGCGTCACCAGCGTCGCCGCGTCGCACCCGGTCGAGGATTCCGCCGAGTGCGGAAGGCGCCGAGCGATCGTGTCGTTCCCATTCGGCAAACGCACTCAGCGCTGCCGCAAGCGATGACCACCGCGGCGCACCCTCGGAACGCTGTGAGTTGTGCTCTTTGTTCCACGGCGAAACAGCTGCCCAAAGCTGTGCCGAGCGCTCCCACTCACAGACCTCGCATTCACCACAGCGTCGATGCTCGGCACCCTTGCAGGACACCGCCCAGAGCTGTGGCGTGATCAACGGACTCGCATCAGCCCTAGGCGCGAGCGTGGCGGCGAACGCCTTGGCGAGCTCGGCGGCGACGTCGGAAGCCGCAGTGTTGAACTTCGGTGCGCGACGGTCGGGCGCATGGGTACGCTTCTGGGCGAAGCACGAAAGGCAAGCCTTGCACGTTGTGATCGACACGTCGGACTGCATATCGACATGCGACCACCCGCAGAGCGCCGTGTGCGGGCCCTTCGTTCCCACCAGGTGGATCCGTGCGCGGCCGCGGGTCATGGCATCTCGTTGCGTACGGGGTTGGCTTCTCCTTCGTCGAGCAGCTGCAGTACGACCTCGGGCTTGACGTAATGGCGAAACTTGAGCTGCGCGATGTACGCTGTCAGCCGGTCAGACTTCTGTGCGTCGATGGTGCGCAACGCGAGATCGCGCAGGTGTTTGCGTTGGAGCGTCATGACCTCACCCGAGCTTTCTGCGTCTGCCTCAAGCACCGCGGGCGGTGCTTGTTTTCGTCGATCCGTGCAAGGTTGGTCACGGCGTACTCCTTCCGAGGCCTCGCAGGTCTCCAATTATTCGTAGTCGGTGTCTCCTGACGGTCTTCCGCACGCCCAGAACGAAACCTGACCGCACTTCGAACAGAAACGCGGACCGTTGCCCTCGTGCTGCCCACGCTCGATCACTTGTCGCGTGTTGAGTGGCGCTTTGCAGCACTGAGAGAGCCCCTGTGCTATCAGCGCGAGCGCACGATGGTTCTCGGCATCCTCTGCGTCGATGACCGCTTCCGAGCTCGCCTCGTACAAGGCGCAAGCCGGAGAGCCGCCAGCGACCCAGTGCTCATCGTGGATGCAGGAACGCGAGTACGGCGCCGAGCCACGCACGTCGCTGTAACAGACTCCCACTTTGCAGCGATGGTGCTGGATGCCCGTGAAGTGCACGCACGTCGCGAGTCGTCGCTTGCGCTGACGTGCGTTGAGCTCGGCGGGGCTTTCGTCTGCGTCGGCGCGAATAGTCGTGTTCATTGCGCAGCCTGTCTCCCAGTGAGCGGAACGCGATCGAGCCACGGCGTCGGCCCGCCGCCCTGAGACATCATCTCCGGTACCAGCTTCGCAATCCGCTTCGCACGCGCATCACCCATCAACTTCGGCCAGCGCATGTTGACCACCATCGTCGCTGCCTCCTTCGCGTCCTCCGGTGTGGTGTCGCGAAAGAAGAGATCACCCGGCGCGAGCTTGTGGTCGGGCACGCAGCGATCGCTTCGCCACATGATGTGCTGGAAGACCTCGCCGTCGATGTCGACCATGAACGGGGTCACGCCGTCGCGCGAGTTCCAGATGGTGACCACGCGTTTGGTGTTCCGCCCCTCGTAGAGCATCAACGCGAACGCCTCGCCGTGCCTGTAGTGTCTGAGGGACTGCTCCATGGTCACTCCTCCCATCAGTTGTCGAAGTTGAACACGATGCGCACGCGGTCAGACGAGTCTGCCAAGCTGCACCAGTACGGGATCAGGTCCAGGATGCCGCCCGGATAATCCCAGCTGCGCCCCGGTAGAAGATCGGGAAGTCCGCGCTTCACGGCTGCGTCCAGCTCTGACGCCAGGTACCAGTGCGGCGTGTGCGAGTCCCTGTCGTGGTAGAAGTCGAGCGAGCTGGCGTCGGCATACTCTTCCCAGTCGGGCGCTCGGCATCGCGCGAAGTGATCGAGAAGTTCCTCGCTTATGGGAATGGGATAGCCGCGCGGTTCGGCAATCGGTTTCGGCGCGTCCTCTCGCACGCCGGCGAGCCACGCAAACACGCCGTAGTCGCGACGCCCGTACACCTTTGCCTCGGGCACGAGATGCCATTTGCCGTCGTCCCCAATGCGCTCGACCCACATATGAATGTCACATCCCATTGGCGTGCCCCTCCCTCACAGCCCGCTGGTAGCGGGCTTCATCGAAGCGCCTCCAGCGTCTCCGCAGGCAGAAGTTGAGCTCAGCATGGCTTTCCTCGTGCTGGTGAGTCATGGCCTGTCCTTCGTGCCGGCATCCGCGCTGGCGAGCTTGTTGAGGGCGCCGCGCAACTGCTCAAGCGCGAGCACTGCGGCGTCGACGCGCGCAATGGCTCGGTCGCACTCGGCGGGCTTTGCGCGGTAGGCGTCGGCGAGGCGCTTAGCCGGCATGTCGAGCACGGACTCAGCCGCTTCGTGGATACGCGAGACGAGCTCGTTGACCACGCGTACGTCGGTCGACTGTGACCGCCCTGTGGTGGTGGGCTGCTTCGCTTCCGGCATGCCCTGACGAATGCGCTCCACACGCACCGAGTCGCGAACAATGTTCTTCGCGGCAGCATTGCGAAAGCCATGACGAGTGACCCGCTCGGCTATCTCGACCTGTCGTTCAGGGGACGGGACGGGGGCAAGCTCGACCGCAACCTCGACTCCCAGTTTCTTCTCTTCGATGAGCGTCTGCACCGCGGGTGCAAGTCCGGCGATCGCGAGCATGTTGGAGATCCACACTGTCGAGCGGCCAAAGACAGTTGCCAGCCTCCGATTGCGTTCCGGCAGCGCGAGCTCCTTGTATTCCGGCATGAGCGCGATGCGATTGACGGCGCGCGCAGCTTCCGCAGGTGACAGGTCCTCGCGCGCGCAGTTGGCCACGACGGCTTTGACGAATTGATCGTCGTCACCGCCTACCTCACTCACAAGCGCGAGCACGTGCGAGGCAGAGATCAGCTGAAGAGCGCGCCACCTCCGCTCGCCATCGATGAGCTCGTAGGCGTCGGAGGAATCGAGCAGCTTGCGTACTACGACCGGCGTCTGCTGTCCGTGCTCGCGCAAGCTCTCGCCAAGCTCTTCGATCCTGTCCTGGGCGAAATCCTCGCGCGGCTGGCCATAGTAGGGCTGCACCTTCTCCAGCGGGATCGTCACGACCTGGCTCATGGCAACCGCCTACGGCGGATCTCTGCGGCCATCCGGATCAGCGCAAGCGCAACGTCGTCCGCTTGGTTCGCGCTGAGCTTCAGTCCGCCGAGCTGGATGAGGGCTCCGTCGCGCTCGAAGATCTCGACGTTCCGCGTCGCATTGGCGCGCGTTGCTGGCACGACAACTCGACGAATAGGCGGCGGATCGTCGTACCGCTTCGGGTCATCGCGCACGCCCAAGCGAACGTCGGATTTGAGACGCCACTCCACGTTGCCCGGCTCGTAGTTCCCTCGGCGATCGAGCCGGCAGAGCGCATATCGAGGCGTCGGACTCGGACCAACGTGCTCTAGGAAGCTTCGAAATCCTGTCTTCGGCTCAGCCCAAGGCGCGTGGAAAGTGATTCCGCGCCCGCCGTAGTAGCGCCAGCTTGGATCCGCCTCGTTGCTGCAGCGACGTCTCGCCGCTCTCCATGCACAGTGCTCTCGGTAGTGAGTGGTCTTGGTGCGCTTTGTCGGAGCGCGCTGCATCCGAGTCGGCGCTGGCGCTGGTGGCTCCACTTGACGGCGCGACCGCAAAGCGCGTGGTTCGCGCTCGACCAAGTCGCGGAGGTACAGCGGAGCGGCGGTGCTGCTCGCGAGAGTCATGGCAATAGCTCCACAGGCAGAAACTCGCCAAGCCGAAGCTCCAGCTCGTGCACGCGTGCCTCGGCAGCTTCAGCGCGTTCCAAGCAACCGGCGAGGTCGGTGTTTGCGGACTCGAGTGTCTCTACATATGTGGCCAGGCGAAGCGTCACCGCTTCAAGGTCGCGCACGCGAGTTTCGGCAGCTTCGGCGCGGTTGAACTCGTCCACCGCCAGCTCTCGGATCTCGTCGTCGCTCGTGCATTCCCCGATCTTGAGCAGTCGTTCGCTCGAAATCTGCAGTCGGCGCACTTCGAAGCGCCCTTGCTCGACTGACGCCTGGGTCGAGATGACACCGGCTTCTAGCTCGCGCAGAGAGGACTCCATCTCTTGCACACGCGCTTCTGCGGCTTCGGCTCGCTTATACGCCTCCACCAGCGCGAGCACTGTGCGCGGCGTCAGGAGCGCGAAGTACGACGCAAGCATGTACCTGTGCCCGTCCGGGCTGATGACCTTGCAGACCTCGTTGTGCTCGTTCATGACGTACTGGCCGTGCGTACTCCACGTCAGCGTGTCCTCGTCGAGCTCGTGCACAAGCATGGAAGCGAGGTTGCGGATGTTCTCGATGTCGTCGTGCTCTTGTTCGCTGAGTAGCTTCACGACTCACCTCGCATCCTGCGCTCAAACCGCCGCATCTCCCACTCGATCACAGCCTTGCCGATCAGCCATCCCGCGCTCGACAAGCCCTGCATGAGCGCCACCGTGCAGAACGCATCACGCGCAGACGGCAGGCCCAGCACCGCCGCAAACCAGGTCAACAGCAGCGCGTACCAGAGCAGACGCATCACGCGCAGCAGCGGGCTCCACCAGGTGAAGATCAGGTACATGCGGTCCAGGTGCGCGTGGATGTCGCCGTTGTTCATCGGAGCACCTTGCCTTCAGGGCTCACCCGCACGAGTCCGAGGTAGATCCTCGGGTCTTGGTTCAGCCAGCGACACAGCTTGGCAAATGTCTGCAAGTCAGGCTCATTGCCCGACTCGACGCGGCCCAACGTCGCCGGACTCACGTCGATCTCACCCGCTACAGCGCGGAGGCTTGCGAGCCCACGCCGCTCCTTCAGGTGCCGAGCCAAGAGGTCGAGGCGCACGGTGCTGTAGGCGCCTGCGGCGTCGAGACGCTGCTCGAGGGTCTTGCCGGTCATGGCTCACCGCCGTCGGCCGCGCTGCGCGCAGGGACATCAGCCAGCGCCGTGAACCTCGGCCGCACAACCCCATCCGGCCAGCGCACGAGCTCGCAAAACATCGCCATCGGGCGGACCCATACTTGCTCGCGTTCGTGCGAGACGTAGATGGCGACCTCGGTGTCGCGGTCTTCGCTGAGTCGTCCGCGATAGAGCAGCGTGTACGTGCCGCCTCGATGGTGACGATAGGAGGTGAGCGAGCTAGGGGCGGTCATGGTTGCCTTTCGCTACGCGTGCACGCGCTTCGTCGATCGAGTGTCGGCGGTGCACACGGCCATGGCACTGCTGGCACAACCACTCCACTTCGAGCGGCCTGCCGTAGTCGCTGTGGTGCGCTTGAACAGTTTTCGACTGGCGGCACTGCGTACAGCGTTCCGGACGCCTAAGCTTCCCCGTTGCGATCGCACGGTGAACAGCCATCCGCACTGTCTGCTTCTGGCGATTGGGAGGCTGGTGCTTCCGCGGCGACACCCGCCGATCTCCACCCTCGTACTGCCGAAGCCTGTCGACTGCTTGGTAGTAGTCGAGTTTGCTGTCTCGGTTCTGTTTCGCCGCTTTCCGAGAGCAAACTTTGCACGTGTGCAGGTACCCATCGAGCATCTGCCTGTGTTTGTAGAATGCGGTGAGAGGCTTGACCTCGCCACACTTGCGACACGGCTTCATGGCTGGCCTCGTGCGTGCTCGCGCATGAGCTGTTCTATCCGACGCACGATGCGCTTGCGTGCGTTGTGCGTCTCAGCTTCCGAGAGGAGCGACTGCAGGCTCAGCAACGTCACCGCGGCGGCGTACTTGTCGAGCCACTTGAGCTCGGATCCGGGCAGCTCTCCGGCAAGCTGCTCACTGAGCTTCGGTACGAGTGCGCCGAAGTGAAAGCCTCGAGTCGCGACGATCTCCTCAAGCTCGCCCATATCGTCTCCGATGAGTCGCCCAATGTTGCGGATCGCAGTAGCCGCTCTGGCGTGCGTTTTTGGGTCGCGAAGCTCTTCGCGCGGTGTTGGGCCACTGGCCGCCTTGGTTCTTTTGGTCATGGCTGGCCTCGTGCGGCGGCCTTGAGCAGCTTGAGAACCACGGCCGGGGAGAGTATCGCGATGTACTCAGCGACCGCGTGGTTATACCCTTCGGGCCCGATAACCTCGCAGATCTCGTTTCCATCGCCGTCCATCACATACACACCGTGCGGCGACCATTCGTGCGTGTCTTCGGCGAGCTCCTGGTGGAGCATCTCTGCGAGCCTCTGCAGCTTGGCCAGTTGCGCTTTGCTTACGACAGTCATGGCTGCCCTTTCGCGACGGTCAGCAGCTCGTCAGCGCAGCCCTCGAGCGTGCGCTTGTCTTCGCGATCGGGATAGTCCGCCTGCGCGCGCCACTGCTCGGCGAGCTCGAGCGCCCACTGCGGCGGCTCACCCGCGAGCACGCAGAGAGCGGTTTCGAGTGCGTCGAGGGCACGAGGATGCTCAGTCCAAAAGCGGACGTATGACCGATCGCTAGAGCCAACGATGTCGAGCCAGCAGAACCCCGACCATGCTTCCTCGAGTTGCGCATCCGGCCACACCTTGCGCGCGAGTTCGGTGAGTCTCGCAATGCGGTCCTCGTCGCTCATGGCTCCTCCAGCAGCTTGCGAACACGCTCGCACTTCCCACATCGCGTACTGGGAAACGGCAGCGGGAACAGTGCAAGCCCGAGATAGATCGTCGGGTTGTAGCGAAGCCAAGCGCAGAGCTTCGCAAAGCTCTCGAGGTCGGGCGCGCGCCCAGCTTCGACCCTGCATAGCGTCGATGCACTCAAGCCGAGCTCGCGTGCAACATCACGCTGAGTAAGGCCAGAGTCGAAACGTCGCTTCGCCACGTGTTCAGCCAGCAGGTCGAGGCGAAGACTGCACGCAGTCACTCTCTCGATCGCGATTTGTCGGCGCGCGATGCTCATGGCTTGCCCTTCGCCCACGCACGCATGTGCCACTCGCAGCCGCTACACATCGCAAGGCCATTACAGAGGCCCACGTGCGTGGCGTAGTTGCGCTTGCCCTGGTCGTTGCAAAGCCAACACTGTCTGCGACGCTGGCGGCCATCTGGTATGAGTTTGAACGTCTTTGGATGAACGCTTGTGCTGGCCCATTTCATGACCGCGTCTCCTGATCGAGGCTGCTCAGCGGAACATACAGGTCGAGCACATTGCAAAGCGTGTTGACGGCGAACCAATGCTCACCCTCGAGCACATCTAGCGCTTGCCCCGCGTACCACTCGACCACCTGCTCACCACTCAACTTCTCGGCGCCGGGTTCGACCGACACATGCGCGTTACGCACAGCGCCAAGAGTGTGCAGAGCATCAATCGTCGCAGGAACCGCTTCCGTGCCACGGGCGTAAAGACGCTTGATCACCGCACGCAGTCGATTGCGATCGATCGTCATGGCCTTGTCTCCTCCCCGCCCATCGCCTTGTCCGCGTGCTGCCACAGGTGCGCGAGATGCTGCCGCATGAACGCCTTCTGCTTGGCCGTGGCCGCCGACAGCAAGATGGCGTCCTCAAGCTCGTGCAGCTTCCGCAAAGCCTCGGTGCGCGCGTGCTGGCGTTCGAGTTGGCTCATGCGCGGCTCCGCTTCTTGAGCCCGAGACGCTTGATTCTACGTTCGCCTATCTCGTCGAGAAGACTGATTCCGCGCCATGCGTCGTAGTCCGACGACACGCTGGCTGGAACACCGGCAATCACCAGACCGTTAGCGAGCGCTTGCCTCAGGTTCGCGTCGGCAAGATCCATGATTGTCCTGTCGTCGGGAAGACTGAGGACGGCCTTGAGCTCGACCAGGTACTTCATACGTCCCTCCCGTCGCGCCCAAGTGCGAGCTGCCAGCGCACCCACTCGCGAGCCATGTGCCGCGCCTTGCTGACGGCTACGGCAGCTGTCTGGCCGCACAGGTCACAGTCAGGTCGCCACGTGTCCATCGTGCAGCAGACGCCGTCTACCCACTGGCCAAAACCCCTGGCGTAGAAGCCACCGCGCCAGACCGTCGCATACCAGCGCCGCGCCCCGCGATATCGCGTGTCCTCGTATAGCTCGACGCGATAGTGATGAAAGCCTGGCTTGAGGATGCAGCGTGGCATCAGCGGCACCCATCGCAGGTAAGGCTGTCTCGTCCGACGTTCCGCTCTGACGGTCTGTGCCCGCATGCCCGAGGTGGGACAATCCAGTAGCGTCCGTGCTCGTCGATGCCCATGCCGAGCTGCGCGAGCGAAGCGCGATAGTCCGGATGTTCTTCGCGACGCCCGCGGCGACTGAGCCCGTAGTCCGGGCACCACGGACCAAACGCGGGTAGCTCGAAGGGCCGTGCGTCGATGGCCGCTGAGGCGCGGTTTTCGATCTGCTTACGCAGCGCGCCGCACTCCATGACCACATCGATGAGCTGATCGAGCTGGTTCATAGCTTCCCCATCACCACGAGAATGAGCAGCGCGAGGACGAACAGCGCGACAGGCCCGCCGTAGTACCAGTCCACGCCGAAGCAGATCGCCATCACCGAGATGATGAGCAACAGGACCAGGACGTCGCCGAGTCTCAGGCGCTTCTCGCGCGCATCTCTACACGTGTGCGCGGGCGTCGACGGGGAGGGTGTCATGCCCGCACCTCGGGCTCTCTGCCGCCCGTGTCTTCGCAAGCATCCCCGCGCTTCGACGTCTTGGGCGTGAGCATGTCGAGCTCACTACGAAGGCTCGCGATCTGGCTTTCGACGCGGTGCTTTCGTTGGACCAGTTGATCGAGCTTGTCCGCGAGGTCACCGCGCCGGCGCTCGGCGGCTTCAGCGAGCGCTTGCTCCGAGTGCAGGCCGCAGCGAGCTCCCGCGCGACCCACCAGCTGGTTACAAGCGTGTCTAGTCACCGTGTCGACCGATCCGCACCGAAGATGCTTCGCGTGTCGTGGGTTGCAGACGGCGGCTTGCGGCTCGAGGCCG
>Ga0190271_10000096_pt1 | contig 46743 bp, 51 predicted proteins | sample Popmic356T_FD_133747 | JGI IMG/M metagenome (GOLD analysis project Ga0190271, IMG submission 133747) | Populus adjacent soil microbial communities from riparian zone of Weber River, Utah, USA - 356 T | ecosystem: Environmental > Terrestrial > Soil > Riparian zone | place: USA: Utah | collected...
CTCATCCGCAACATTTATTTTAAAATAAATCCCGCTCTCCTCATCCCTCTGCCACCTTTTCAGTTTATTAACCTCTTCCTCCGAAGCGGGATGCAAAAGTAGGGAAATTCTGTATAACACCAAATGTTTTTTATGGAATAACGAAGGGTTTAACGTAAGTTGATGGTTTTCAGCAAGAAAAAGTTTTACTGTAGTTAAAACTTTTTGAAAGGAAAGGTGTTTGCAACTCTTATAAACCACGCAGGTTTTAAAAACCTGCGTGGTTTGATCTAAAAACTTACGAAGTTCCCTGCACCCTGCAATTAGAAACTTCGTAAGTTACCACTGACCTCCGCCACATAAACCCGATTGCAGTGGTAGCTGCCGGCTTCACGCCGGCACTACAAACGGAAAGCGGGAACATACGTATATAGTAGCACAACAACTGCTTTAATAAAAAACAATAGCATATTAGATACTATAGGAATAACAGAACTTAACTAAGGACGAGATTTTAAACAATAATTAATACTTTTATAGCCTTATAAACCATCCAAACAAATGAAGTTGATGCTTAAACTATACTTTTCTCTGCTATTTATCGGCATAGCAGAAATCAGTTACGCGCAAAATTATAAAAATGAGCTTGTTATTATTTCCGAGAATGATGCTTACATTGATATTACCAGCGACCGCTATTATACAAACGGTGCCTTTATTAAATTTAGGCACGCTTTAAATGGTGAAAACCTGAAAACCGGGAGAAGAAAAGAGATTATTGGCTTTGAGCTTGGTCAAAAAATATATAACCCCTACTACAGCTTTGTACCAAACCCTGCTCTACACGACCGCCCTTTTACAGCCTACTTTTATGGCGAAGCAAATTATAGCCGTTTTTATAGCAATAAACAAATGCTAAAGGTTTCTGCACAAATTGGAATTACCGGAAAAGATGCTTTGGGTGAAAAATTTCAAAAAGCATTTCATAAACTGGTTGGTCAAAACCAGATTGAAGGTTGGGAATACGGTTTAAAAAGTGAGTCGGCATTGAACCTGGGCGCCGAATACAACAAACTTTTAATCACCACCAATAATAAGCTATTTGATGTTACAGGAACGGCTTCGGCTGCGCTAGGCAATGTAATTACAAAGGCCAATCTTGGCGCCATGTTCCGTTTAGGCAGATTTAACGATATGGAAGGCTCAGCAGCTTTTAACAGCTTGGTGAGTAATAACAATAACTACAAAACTACGCGTAAATACGAACTTTTTCTTTCGGTTAGTCCGCAATTACATGCTGTTGCGTTTGATTCGAGCTTGCAGGGTGGTTTATTTAGGAGTGATAAGGGACCAATTACCTTTAAACCAAAACCTTTTGTTTTTACCACACAGGTGGGATTAACTTTCGCCATTGCACGCTGGACAGCCAACTACACCGCTACCTTTACATCTAACGAAGTTAAAAACAGCGCAACTGGCTACCGTTATGCCTATTATAGTCTTGCTTACCGTTTTAGTAAAAACTAATGAAACAAAAATTACTCACTTTTATTTTCGTGATTACAGGCTGGGCATTTGCGGAGGCTCAGATTGCTCCGGAAAACCATTCTATTATCATTAAGCCTATATTTGGCACACACATCAATAATGATCAGGGCCACTTGTTTCAGGATCAGATTACAGGATTTGACGCGGCTTATTTTAAGGAAATTAGCCAGAATAGTGATAAATGGATCGGATTTAGTGGTGCTAAATCTTACGGGATTGGTTTTATTTTCAGAGATCTGAGTAAACTAAAAGGCACAAAAGATACTTCAGCCAATGCTTTCGGGCAGATATATGGATTAGTAGCACAAATGGATTTTCAATTATTTAAAGTAGGGAAAGCGAAATTTAATTTTACGCCTGGTGTTGGCTTGGGTTACACAAACAAGTATTACTATAATAACACAAAAAACAGGTTTTTAGGAAGTCCGGTTAACGAAACCATTAAAGCAGATTTAGGCATGGAACTACCCATGAGCAAATATACCGACTTACTGATAGGTTTAGGTTTTCTACATGTATCTAACGGAGGGGCAACTGTTCCAAATGGTGGCTTGAATACGGGAAACATTTATGTCGGACTTAAATTAAACAACCCTAAAACTTTGACTGCTGAACGGAAAAGCACTTATACCACGCTACAGCGAAATTCTATTGAGCTGAATGCTGGCTTAGGTGCAAGGGGCGTATTTGCGAATAGAAATAAAAGTTTGTACAAAAGTGGATTATATGCAGGTTACAATTTTTATCTGAATGATGTCATATCGCTTAAAGCAGGTGCTGACGCAGTTTATTATTTTACAGTTTTCGACCCTAATAATTATGGGAATACTTTCCAAAACTACGGCACTTCTTACGACCACTGGCGCACCGGGATCAGCATTGGTGCCGACATTAACTTATGGCGCATAACTGTTGCGGCACAGGTTGGGAAATACATCCACTACAATAGATTGATGGATAAAGCAAACTGGTACTGGACATTTGGACCTACATTTAATATTACACCCCATATTGGTTTACAGGCAAAAACATATATGCATTTTGCCCAGGCTGATTTTGTAAATTGGGGCGTGGTATACCGTTTTTAATATTGTCCGGTACTAAGCAATACTAAAGTGCAGGCTTCAACAGGCTCTATATCATGCTGATCCAATAGCTTCTCTAATTCGTAATTCTCTGTCCCTGGGTTAAAGATTACCCGCTTTGGCTTGGTAGCCAGAATATAATCGTGGTATTGCGGCTGTAAAGCAGGACCAATATACAAAGTGATGGTATCAATATCTTGATGGATTTCTCCAGGCTTCTCAATTTCAATGCCTGCAACTTCTCCTTTTTTTATGCCAACATTGACAATATCATGGTTAAAGCGCTTAAGCATGTGGGCTGCTTTGTACGAATATCTTGAAGGATCTGGCGAGGCGCCAATAATCAAAGTCTTTTTCATAATGTGATTACAGATTAAAATTTAGACAATAAAGCAATCTGACCGGAATGGTAAGCATGGTGTTGTGCAAGCCCGCTTACCAATTCAATATTGGTTACCCCTGTACCTAAAGCAGGATTGCGTTCGTTCTTTACTTCGTCATCCCATTGGTTGTCTTTCAAGCTTTCGCAAACACGGATCAGTTCTTCGTTCGCGATCTTAAAATCAAAGATAATGCGTTCCCAAGCCTGTGGCGTTCTTGCTTCAGGCTCGGGCCAATCGCCCCTTGCAGGTTCAGCAGCTGGTTTACCGGTTAATCTAGACGAAACTTCTTCTGTCCAAGCGGTTAAATGCAGTGCAATTTCGGCTATCGAATGTGCCCCTGGCACTAAATGGCTAAACGCTTTTTCCGGATTTACATTATTCAATGTTTGCATTACATGATTACCATGCCACGCATCACCATTGAAAGCTTTTTTTATTTCGTTCGTGATATTAAACATACCAAAACAACAACCGGTGCACTATAAAGTTTGTTAAGATGCATTGAATATCGCATTTGCACAGTTAATTCCATCAATTGCTGCCGAAACGATTCCACCCGCATAACCCGCACCTTCTGCACAAGGATATAAACCTTTTACCTGAGGGTGCTGATAAGTCTCTTTATCTCTTGGAATCCTTACCGGAGAAGAGGTTCTGCTCTCTACGCCTACCAAAATAGCTTCATTTGTGTAATAACCCTTAATTTTTTTGCCAAATAAAGGCAATGCTGCGCGCAAACTTTCAGATACAAATTCAGGAAGGATATTATCGAGCATCGAACTTTTGGTACCGGGCAGATAAGAATTTTTAGGGAGATCCAATGATAATCTGTTGTTTACAAAATCGACCATACGCTGTGCGGGAGCAACGAGGTTTCCTCCACCAGCTTCAAATGCAGCTTTTTCTATTTCGGATTGGAAATTCAACATCCTCAGGGGATCGTAACCCTGAACATCATTTAAAGTCACCTGAACTACTGTTCCGGAATTGGCATATGGGTTGTTTCGCTTAGAAGGCGACCAGCCATTTACCACGATTTCGTTTTCGCCTGTAGAACAAGGTGCAATAATCCCACCCGGACACATGCAAAAAGAAAATACCCCACGGGCACCAACCTGCTCCACTAAACTGTAATAGGCAGGAGGTAAAAACTCCGACCGGATATCACAATGGTATTGGGCTGAATCAATAATTTCCTGAGGATGCTCAATCCTGACCCCTAAAGCGAAAGGTTTTGCTTCGATCAGGATATTTTTACTGTTCAACAATTCGTACACATCTCTTGCAGAATGACCAGTTGCCAGGATAATATCATCAGCAAACAACTTTTCTTCAAAATTGATCTCAATTCCTTTTACTTTTCCAAATTCGATTAGAATATCAGTCATCCGGCTATCGAACATCACTTCTCCGCCGGCATTCAGAATCGTATCTTTTATGGAAGTAATAATATGCGGCAGTTTGTTGGTACCAATATGTGGACGGGCATCAATAGCAATATCTGGCTCCGCCCCATGGTTTACAAAAACCTGAAGCACTTTATTAATATCGCCCCGTTTGTTGGAACGGGTGTATAGTTTACCATCCGAATAAGTCCCTGCGCCACCTTCTCCATAACAATAATTAGATTCTGTATTTACTAATCCCTGCTTATTTATGGCAGCCAAATCTCTCCGGCGTTGTTTTACATCCTTACCACGTTCGATAATAATGGGCTTTAATCCATTTTCAATGCATTGCAAAGCAGCAAACAAACCTGCAGGACCTGCGCCTATAATAATTACGGGTTTCGCTTCTTTTACATTAGGATAGTTAATGGTATAAACTCCAGCAATGGCTTCCTCATCAACAAAAACCTTTACCTGCAAGCGGAAAATCACTTTTCTGGAACGGGCATCTATTGATCGCTTCAAGATCTCATAGCCTTTAATTCTTGAACCAGGTAATTTTAGCGCTTCAGCCAGTTTCTGGTTAATCATCTCTGTTTGCTCTACCTCGTGCGGGAGCAGCGTAATTTCGATGTCTTTTTGCATATCATGTCAGGTTTTTATCCCGAACAGTACAAAGATAGATATATGACAGCATATTTGATGATTTCAGCATATGAATAAAAACTATTAGCAGACTAAGTAATGCTTTTATTTTTTTGGAAAGCAATTGCAGTATTTCATTGGAAACTACAGTCCCGCTCCCGCTTCTGCCGATTGAAGAAATAGGCATCTCGCTCGGATCGGGTTTAATGAAGTTATTTTTCTACTACTATGCCGGTTTTCTGTGCTGCAGACCTAAGTTTATAGCCCCGATCGGAGCGGGCATCCCGATTTAAGGACTGGCTTATGTTATATTTGGTGTGCTTGCTTGTTTCACAGGGTTTCTATCGGGATAAAGCAAAGAGCGGGACAACGATACAAAAAAGCGAAAAGCCCTGCGCTCCAAAACAAAAGAACAGGCTTGATATCCACAAATTACTTAATCAAATATCCTGATTTTTCCTTGTTAAATTCAATGAGTAGCTTGTCAACCTGTCAGATAAATACCTAAACTGTAACAAAGGCATGCAATTTGATATCTAATTCGTAAATTGAATTAAAATTCAGTTTGATTAAAAAGACAAAACCATAAAAATGAAAAGATTAATATTTGGAATTTTAGCTGCAGTTATTGCAGTGAGCACTTTAAGTTCATGCGGATATAACAGCATGGTTAAATTGGATGAGAACGTTAAATCGAAATGGGGAACAGTACAAACCCAATATCAGAGAAGAGCAGATTTGATTCCTAACCTGGTAGCAACCGTAAAAGGTGCTGCTAAATTTGAACAGGGTACATTAACAGCGGTAACTGAGGCACGTGCGAAAGCCACGCAGATGACGGTTAACACGGATGATCTTTCACCAGAAAACATCAAAAAATTCCAGGCTGCGCAGGGAGAATTAAGCCAGGCATTGGGTAAATTATTATCCATTACAGAGAATTATCCTGAGTTAAGGGCTACACAACAATTCAGTGATTTATCGGCACAATTAGAAAGTACTGAAAACAGGATCACGGTTGCCCGAAAAGATTTTAACGATGCAGTACAGGAATATAATGGTAAAATAAGGTCGTTTCCAACCAATTTAACAGCCGGCATGTTCGGATTTAAACCTAAAGGATATTTCGAGGCTGACGCTTCAGCGAAAAATGCACCTAAAGTAGAATTTTAATTATTCTTAACACAACATATAAGGGTAGTGAATGTTTAACTGAACATTTATTACCCTTTTTACTTCATATAAAATAAGAACATGGCGTTATTTTCAGATATTGAACAAGAAAGAATAGCAAACGCGATCTCCGATGCAGAAAGAGCAACTTCCGGAGAAATTAGGATTGCTATTGATAAACATTGCGCAGGTGATCCGTATGAAAAAGCCACCGAATATTTTGCTAAACTGGACATGGATAAAACAGCAAAAAGAAATGGTGTGCTGATTTATCTGGCACATGCCGATCATAAATTTGCCATTATCGGCGATGTTGGGATTCACCAGGTGGTACCTGAAAATTTTTGGGAAACAACCAAAATAGCGATGACTGCACATTTTGCAAAAGGCAACTTAGCCGATGGCATTATTGCAGGCGTAGCGTTGGCTGGAGAAAAACTGGCCTTGTTCTTCCCTCCTCAAAAAGGTGACATTAATGAATTGCCAAATGATATCGTTTTTATGGATAATCTAGAGCAGAAATAAGCGATGAAGAAAATATTCCTTTTCTCGTTACTGAGTTTATTATTCACTTTCGCGTTTGCACAGGATTTTCCAGAGAAACCTAATACTTTGGTTAATGATTACGCTAATGTATTATCAGCAGATCAAAATCAGCAACTGGAAAGTAAATTAGTGACCTTTAACGATTCGTCATCAACACAAATTGCTATAGCGATATTAAAATCTGTAGGTGATTATGACATTAATGAATACGCTGTAGAACTGGGTAGAAAATGGGGTGTTGGCCAAAGCGGCAAAAACAATGGCATTATGATCGTTGTGGCAGTTGGCGACCGAAAAATCTCTATTCAAACAGGTTATGGCTTAGAAGGTGCATTGCCAGATATTTATGCCAAGCGTATTATAGATAACGACATTAAACCCAATTTTAAAGCCGGAAATTATTATGCCGGCCTGGATGAAGCTACTACTTCGATTATAAAATATACCAAAGGCGAATATAAAAATGACAGTCCAAAAGCTTCTTCAAAAAAAGGTGGCGGAGGTGGCAGTATTGTAATTATTATCATTATTGTCATCGTAATCATCATCATCATGCGAAAAGGTGGCGGAGGTGGAAGCGAAGTAATTGGCGGACGTGGGGCATCTAATGCGCTATTTTGGGCTATGCTGTTTGGAAGTGGCGGTGGCCGAAGCAGCGGTGGCTGGGGAGGTGGTTCTTCTGGTGGAGGAGGCGGTGGATTCGGTGGTTTTGGCGGAGGAAGCTTTGGCGGTGGCGGAAGCAGCGGAAGCTGGTAATTTTCATTGATTTTAGACTTTTTAAAGGAATAAAAAGAAATTATCCTAACTTTTACAATGTATAGAACAAAAAAATGCAGCTAAGACGTTTAGTATTTTTGAATTTAATAACTATACTTTTCATTGGTTGTAAAAGCCACGAGAAAGCTATAGGTGAGGCGCCTATAATTTTAGATAATTTTAACTTTGAAACTAATATAAAGGATATTTATCCTGATCGGTATAAGGTTGATGGAGATTCTGTATATGCATTTCCATCCTCATATGTTAAAGAATCAACAACTGCGATTGATACGCTCTATGAAGAATACTGGAGCAGTGACAAAACACCCAAGGGATTAAATTACAAGCAGTTGATATACACAAAAGAAGATACGATAGCCATTTTTGAAAATTTTCCGTTTGCTAATCTAAATATTGTGACAACGTTAGATCATAAAAAAATCATGATGATTAGCAGTTTTTTAGAGGAAATAAGCAAAACTAAAACTGATGATTTTGTATCAAAACTAAATCAAAAATACGGCAAAGCAGAACGAGTTTCTCAAAACTACAATGAATATGAAGTTTATACCTGGAATTTGAAAGATCGAACAATTAAGTATAGTGTGCTTTTAAATGAACGGAAAGATCCCCGGCACTTTGATAAAACGACAGGAGTAGAGATTTTGAATGCTTATTTTTTTATTATCAAAAAAGAATATGAAAACGTTTTTGTAGATAAGATGGATGAAGGAGCCCTTAATTATTGCAAGTAGAATAACGGGGTAAAATGTTAATATTCTGAAATTTTAAATAACAAATGTACAGAAGAGATTTAATCACAGCAGAAATACAGAAACTTGCACAGGTTTTGGCCCGTATTATGGGTTTAAAATTAGAAGGCAAGTTGGCTGAAGCCAATCAACTTTTTGAAGAAACCATGAAAGGTGGCTTCCAATTGCCTAAAGAAATTCTTGAAAATGAAGATCTTTCTGTTTTTGAAAACTGGTTAACAGAAAGCAACCTTCCTCCTGAAAAACTCGACTCATTAAGCGAATTTCTGTATTATGAGTTAGGTGTGAGTCAGGATCGCAACCAAAGCATTGCACCAAAACTTAATTTAGTTTATAAACACCTGTCAGATCAGCACAAGATTGTACATTTGGTAAACTTGCACCGCCAGAAAACAATACAACAATACCTGCGCTAAATAAAATAAACAACGTAAATAAATGATTATAGAAAAGTGGCAGAAACTTGCCTCTAAATATTTAGTACGCGAACAGTGGGCTACCTTGCGCGTTGATGAAGTGAAACTTCCGGGTGGTGTGATAAAAGATGATTATTATGTTTTAGAATACCCCAACTGGGTAAATGCGGTTGCATTAACTGAAGAAGGAAAAATAATTATGGTACGCCAGTACCGCCATGCAGCTGATATTGTTTCTCTTGAAGTTCCGGGTGGTGTAATTGATGGTGATGAGGCTCCAGAATTTGCCGTTAAACGTGAACTTTTAGAAGAGACCGGTTACAGTTTTAAAACCTGTAAGTTTATTGCAGAACTTTATCCCAATCCGGCAACATCAGACAACAGAACCTTTACCTATTTCTTAACAGGCGGTATTAAAACCCATGAACAGCATTTAGATGAACATGAAATTTTAAATGTAGAAGAATATACTGTAGACGAGGTAAAACAGTTCATCAAGGAAAACAAAATAGCCCAGGCACTACATGTTGCCGCTATATACTACGGCTTAGCAGAACTGGAAAAACTTTAGAAGTTCACATTGAAATACGAAGTTTCTTAATTGCAATGGCCCCAAAAAGTTAGACTTTCCAGGGCCATTGCATAAAACCTAGCCTTTATTAATTGCATAAACCTTTGAACACGAACGAAAGGTTTTAATTTAAACCCTTCTACCTTTCTATTCCTGAACCGGTTTTAGCTCATTTTTAATTTCTTTTGGATATCGTGTACGTAAGCTTTAAACTTCTTATCGGTATCGATTAAATCTTCTACGGTTTGGCAAGCATAAATTACGGTACTATGATCACGCCCACCAAAGAAAGCACCAATTGTTTTCAATGATGATTTAGTATGACTTTTAGATAAGTACATCGAAATCTGACGTGCCTGAACAATTTCGCGTTTACGTGTTTGCGATTTTACCATATCAACAGGAACCTCAAAATACTCGCAAACCAATTTCTGGATGTATTCCATTGAAATTTCTTTTGAAGTATTTTTGATAAAGTTCTTCAACATCTGTTTAGCCAGGGCTAAATCGATTTCTTTCTTGTTCAAAGTAGCCTGTGCCAAAAGAGATACCATAGCGCCCTCTAACTCACGTACGTTGTTATCAATGTTGTGTGCAACATATTCTACTACCTCGCCTGGTAACTCAATACCATCAGCATACATTTTCTTTCTTAAAATAGCGATACGGGTTTCCAGATCAGGAATCTGTAAATCTGCAGATAGACCCCATTTAAAACGGCTTAATAAACGCTCTTCCAAACCAGCTAAATCTTTCGGTGCTTTATCAGATGTTAAGATTACCTGTTTGCCCGACTGATGCAGATGATTAAAAATGTGGAAGAAAATATCCTGTGTTTTTTCTTTACCTGCAAAGTTGTGCACATCATCCATGATGATCACATCCATTGCCTGATAAAAGTTAACGAAATCGTTAATAGTGTTGTTTTTTAAGGAATCTACAAACTGTTGACAGAATTTCTCACAACTTACGTAGATCACCAACTTATCTGGCATGCTGCGTTTAATTTCGTTACCGATTGCCTGTGCCAGGTGCGTTTTACCCAAACCTACTCCACCGTAAATCATCAAAGGGTTAAAAGATGTACCACCTGGTTTAGCAGCTACAGCGTAACCTGCAGAACGTGCCAAGCGATTGCAATCTCCCTCAATGTAATTTTCGAAAGTATAGTTTGCGTTTAATTGTGGATCAACATTTAATTTTTTTAATCCTGGGATAATAAATGGGTTTTTAATATCCTTATTAATGGAAACCGGAATCGGCATCGATTGTACCTTTGCCTCCGCTCCATTTCCATTTGAGGGCATATTGGTAGTATAAGGATTACCGCTGTTTGATGATTTATCTACAACGATATTATATTCCAACCTGCCATCCTCTCCAAGTTGTTTTTTTACAGTCTTGCGCAGCAAGCCCACATAATGTTCTTCAAGCCATTCGTAAAAGAACAAACTTGGCACCTGTATAGTTAAAACCTTGCCTTCCAATTTAAGAGCCGTTATTGGCTCGAACCAAGTTTTGAAACTTTGGCTCGGAATGTTATCCTTAATAATTTGAAGACAGTTCTTCCATACTTCTGTACAAGTTTTTTCCATTGCGATTTCTATAATTTATTGGTTTACAGTACCTATTCGAATTAAAGGGATGGTCCGTTTAGGGACTACGAATATTGAGAAAATTATCAACATTTTAAACAAAAATCTCAAATAAATCGTAACGTACTGATAAGGAATATAGTAGCCCAGTTAACCTCAATTTTTTATGTTGATAACTATTTATTAACACTGGTTATCCACATTAACTATCATTTAATACCAACGCCCCCAATCATCACTTCGAATAGCTGTTGAAAAAGCAAAATCCAAGCCATTTTAAGCACTAGTTAAGCGTTTTAGCCTTTTTTAATCCGAATAACCTGTAAATCAAAGCCATAAGATGAATAAATAATATCAATTGAGGTCGATCGCCTAAATTGTTTTTGTATTATTTCATTATACTTTGTTTTTGTATGAATTTTACTACAGTTTAGCGCATAATTTTGATTTCAATGAAACAAGATATCTATTCATTTTTATGATCAATAACCAAAAGTAGAATACCTTAAAACCTTAACCTGAATGAAGCACAAGGATCAGGGTGTTTAAGTTGCTTAATAAACACCAAAAGTACTTCTAAACACATCTGCAATTTCGCCAAGGGTGGCATATTTTTCAACGGCATCAATAATCAAAGGCATGAGGTTGGCTTCACCTTTTGCAGCTTCGCTCAATTGCTGAAGCGCTTGCTCTACCACAACCCGATCGCGGATTGATTTTAGCTCATCAAGCTTTTCAGATTGCAACTTGCGGATCGAATCATCGATATTAAATACCTCGGTTAAACCTTCCTCCTTCTGTGTAAACTTATTCACACCTACCGAAATCCTTTCGCCGCTTTCGATTTCTTTTTGATATTGATAAGCTGCACTAGCAATCTCATTTTGCATATAGTCGCTTTCGATAGCATTGACAGAGCCACCCATAGCGTCTATCCTATCAATATAAACCCAGGCAGCAGCTTCAACTTCATCTGTTAGGCTTTCCACAAAAAACGATCCGGCCAATGGGTCTACAGTATCGGTAACACCACTCTCGAAAGCAATGATCTGCTGGGTACGTAAAGCAATCTTTGCTGCAGATTCTGTTGGAAGTGAAAGCGCCTCATCGTAGCCATTAGTGTGTAAAGACTGGGTTCCACCTAAAACCGCAGCCATGGCCTGATTGCTTACCCTGATCACATTATTTAGTGGTTGTTGCGCAGTTAAAGTCGAGCCTCCGGTCTGGGTATGAAACCTTAACATTTGGGCTTTTTCATCTGTAGCTCCCAAATCTTTTGTAATTTTGGCCCACATCCGTCTTGCTGCCCTAAACTTGGCGATTTCTTCAAAGAAATTGTTGTGGCAGTTGAAGAAAAACGACAATCGTTTCGCAAAGATGTTAATATCTAAACCTTTATCTAAAGCAGCTTTTAAATAGGTCTTGCCATTAGCCAATGTAAAAGCAAGTTCTTGCACAGCGGTAGAGCCAGCCTCACGAATATGGTAGCCAGATATGGAAATGGTATTCCATTTAGGCACTTCTTTGCTACAAAACTCAAAAATATCAGTAATTAAACGCATTGATTGCTTTGGCGGATAGATATATGTTCCCCTTGCAGCATATTCTTTTAAGATATCATTCTGTATTGTACCCGAAATCTGCTTTAAATCTGCACCTTGTTTTTTGGCGAGCGCAATATACATGGCCAGTAAAATCGAAGCCGTTGCATTAATCGTCATCGAAGTTGTAATGTCTTTCAGCTCAATGCCATCAAATAAAATTTCTATATCCTTTAACGAGTCGATAGCTACACCAACCTTGCCTACTTCGCCATCAGCCATTTCATGATCGGAGTCGTAACCAATTTGCGTTGGAAGATCAAAAGCAACAGATAATCCTGTTGTTCCCTGAGCCAATAAATAATGATAACGTTTATTTGATTCTTCAGCAGTCGAAAACCCAGCATACTGCCGCATCGTCCACAAGCGACCTCGGTACATATCCTTCTGAATCCCCCTCGTAAAAGGAAATTCTCCAGGCAGTTCTTCCATTGGCTTCGCTTCGGTATAAAGCGCCTTTATTTCAATCCCCGAAGTAGTAGTGTGCTTTTTCTCGCTCATTTGGTTAGTTCATTAGTCCAGTGGCCATTGGTTAATTGGTCCAGTAATGGTGTGTATTTGGGTTAACTGTACTCGAAAGCTAATTATTGAAACTGGTTAATCGGTTAACGGAATATGATGACCAGCAATTGCACAATCAATTAAACGATTGACCTTAAAATAGCTTATTGATATCTTTTTTAATCAGCCCGATCGTTAAGTCGTATGGGTTTTCATCTATACTGGCCATGTGCTGTAAAATAGCTTTACTCAACTCAATCCCATTTGCATCGGCTGGTAAACCTTGTACTGCATTATTAATCATGGCAATGGTATCGTCTTTTAATTTCCGTACCACACCCCAGGTAACACCATCTACATATAACTGTTGGGTGATGTTATGTTGGTACTCTGAACGGATTTCATTTAAAATACCAGCTTGTAAAGTAGCAATCGCAATTCCTTGCTGGTGTAGGCGAACAAGCAAATTAGCTGGGTTAATACGATCGATAAATATAATTAAACGCTCGTGCGCCTGCAATCTTAAGGGTAAAATATGCGCCCGGCTCTCTTTATTCAGTTCAATATTTTTGAGGTCAAAAAATCGTTGAATATCGCTTTTTAAAATATAATAAACGGCCATTAGTGCAGCAAAGATGCCTGCAAATAAGGTTACTATATCAATCAAAATCTGTTGGGTATTCATAAGTATTGTTTAATTACGGTAATATTAACGGACCGTTAAAAGCAAAAATGTGCATTATTATTTATATTTGTAACAGATAAAATTTAAATAACATGAGCACAACAGTTGATACAGCATTTGCACCGGTTACTTTTTCGGAAGGAGCAACTAAAGAGTTATATAAATTAAAAGATCAGCAGGAGATCGGTGAGGATTACGGATTACGCGTTGGCGTTGAGGGCGGTGGTTGCGCTGGTATGAACTACGTTTTAGGTTTTGATCAGAAAAAAGATGGCGATCAGGAATATTTTATTGAGGGCATTAAAGTTTTCATGAATAAAGCACACCAAATGTACTTAATGGGCATGATGATCGATTGGCAGGATGGATTAAATTCTCGTGGTTTTACCTTCGTTAACCCTAATGCAACGAGCACCTGCGGCTGTGGCACGAGTTTCTCGGCATAAATAAAATATTATTGTAACATATAGTGTAGTCCCCTTGTCTAAACATCGGGACTTTTTTTATTTTTACAAGCTTTGCCCGCCAAACGCTTACCGCAATACTAAATGAATTACAGAGAAAACATCAGACTGGCATTAGAATCAATTAAAGCTAACCGCTTGCGTACCATGCTTACTGCTTTGATTATCGCTATTGGTTTAATGGCTTTGGTCGGGATTTTAACCACTCTTGATGCTGTAAAGAAAAGTATGACAGATGCTTTTAGTAGCATGGGGGCCAACTCATTTACCATCAGAAACCGTGGTACGGGAATCAGGATTGGAAATGGAAAAAGACCAAAACCTTTTAAAGCCATCCGTTATGAAGATGCCGTTAAATTTAAAGATAGCCTGAATACGCCTGCCACTGTTGCAGTAAGTGTTTTTGCCAGCAACGGCTCTACCATAAAATATGGAAGTTTAAAAACCAACCCAAATATTAACGTTCAGGGGGTTGATGAAAATGGATTAGCCTCTCAGGGTTTAAATCTCTCACAAGGAAGAAATTTTAGCGTTTCTGAAATACAGTTAGGAAGTAATGTTTGTATAGTTGGTGGCGAAGTAGTAGAAAAGTTGTTCAAAGACTCAGACCCTTTAGATAAACTGATCAATGTAGGCAACAACCGTTTTAAAATTGTTGGCATATTAGAGAAAAAAGGATCGAGCATGGGCTTTAGTGGCGACAGGGCTGTTTATGTGCCGCTGCTAAAAGCTAAGCAGATTAATGCCAATGCAAACCCATCTTACACCATCACAGTAATGGTACCTAGTAATGAGATGCAGGAAAACATTATTGGCGAATCTACCTCACTATTTAGAAATATCCGTAAGGTAAAGGTAAACGAAACCAATAATTTCGAGATTACCAAGAGTGATGCCATTGCTCAAACATTATTCGAAAACCTGGCCTTTGTGGCTATTGGCGGTGTGGCCATTGGAATTATTACTTTAATTGGAGCCTCAATAGGTTTAATGAATATCATGCTGGTTTCAGTTACCGAACGTACACGCGAAATTGGTATCCGTAAAGCGATCGGCGCAAATCCTAAGGTCATACGTCGCCAATTTTTAATCGAGGCTGTAGTAATCTGTTTAATGGGGGGCGCCTTAGGTATTTTTCTGGGAATAGTTTTAGGAAACCTGATTTCTCTTGCTATGGGTGGATCATTCCTGATCCCCTGGCTATTTATTATTGGTGGCTTTGTATTATGTGTATTGGTAGGAATCCTTTCCGGATATTACCCTGCCAAAAAAGCTTCAAAGCTAGACCCGGTAGAGGCGTTGAGGTACGAATAGGCTACTTGGTTTACCATCCATTAGTAGTCAATGTTCTGAAGAATTAAAGGCGAATCCTTCACTCTTTAATAGGCTTTAATTGGTGAATTGTTTATCATTCAGGATGACGTGACTTGCAATTAGCAACATGCAAAAAAAGAATAAATGAATGGTAAATGTACTACAGAGAGGCATTATTCAATTGTGCCTGAGCAAGCACTTGTTGCATTAATGGCGTACCAAGGCTATCTTCCAGCGCTGCAGCATGTTTTAAATGGTGCATATCGCTGCCTAGAAAATCGACCATATGGTTTTCCACCATTTCGCCTGCTATTTTTTTTGCGCCAGCGCCATAATAACCTGTTAAAGCAATACCATTTAACTGCAAGAGGCAGCCAGTTTCTCTGATCTGACGATAACTCTCGAAGGAACTGTAGTAGTAAGGATAACGCTCAGGATGGGCCAGTACAGGCTTATATCCGGCATCCTGCATCAGTCTTATAAAATCAATCAGGTTTTGAGGAGCATTTACATAGGATAATTCAAACAGAAGATAATTATCCCCAAAAGTTAGTACCTCTTTTTGTCTGATCTTTTTTTCCAGAGTTTCATCCAGGTAATATTCTGCAGCGGCATCAACTTCCAAATCGAGTTCTATTTCCAGTAAGCCCTTTCTCAATGTGTCCAGGCCACGGTTAATAGTATCTGGTGTATTGCGGAAATAATCAGCCATAATATGCGGAGTGGCAATCAGCTTCTTATAACCCAAAGCTTTAAATTTTTTGGCCAGGAGAAGAGAATCATTCAGGGTCCGGGCACCATCATCAATACCCGGAATAATATGCGAATGCATATCTGTTCCGATACCAGAGAAATTAAATTTAGGCGCTATTTTTTTCTTTTTAAATAATCCTAACATATTTTATTTATCCTACTTTCTGTTTAATTTGTCCGATGCGTTCATCCAGATCGCTATCATCTTCTAACAATTGATGTTTTAGTTGACTTAATAATATGAAATCCATACTAATGAGTTTCAAAAGTAATTTATCTTTTTTGTTTGGAGGTAAATTTAAAACTGCATTCTTTAATCCTGGAGATTTATCGGTTAACATAACGGGGATATAGTATTTAACTAATCTCTTTTGGCAGATTACTGGCCTCTGCTGTACCAGCTAGTTTAGAAGAATAGATTTTACCAAGTAAGTGATTAAGATCTTCACTTAAATCGAACTGCAGGTCTTCGTGAAGTTTTTTGAATTTATTGATGGTTACCGCAACTGTTTTGATGTAATAGATACTAAAAAGCATCATAAAATCACGGTAACCAAAAATTGATTTTTTATAATCAAATGGAATAGCATGTAAGATAAAAAGTTTAAGTTCTACTTCCCCTACAGGATCTTTGGTTACCTTATAAAAGTGGTTAACCGATGTGATCATTTTCCTTACTTTTACCAATGCCTCTTTGGCATTTAGCTTTTTCAGTTCCTGAACCTGTTCCTCAACATCAGCTTTAATCCTTTCTTTCCGATCTTCTAAATCGCTTTCATCCTCTAATAATTTATAATGAAGGTGTTCAGTGAGCACTTTATCTTTAGCTACCAAGCGCAATAACAGCTTGTCCTTTTCTTTAACAGGCAGTTCAGTAATAGCGGTTTTTAAGTCTTTGTGCTCTGACAACTTCATTTAAAAAGGGTTAGTCTTAATGTATTTTTCCCACTCCCAGGCAGAGCGCATCATTTCATTGATATCCAGATTGGCTTTCCAGCCCAGTTCGTTATTCGCTTTTTGTACATCGCCATAAATCTGAACAATATCTCCCGCCCTTCTCGGACCGATTTTATAATCCAGTTTTTCGCCATTTACTTTTTCGAAAGCGGCAATAATCTCTAAAACTGACGATCCTTTACCGGTACCGATATTGAAAACATCATAGTTACCGTTCGGGTTTCCATCTTCTAATTTTTTAATAGCGGCAACGTGTGCTTTTGCCAGATCAACCACATGGATATAATCTCGGATAGCAGAACCATCTGGCGTGTCGTAATCATTTCCGTAAACGGTAATCGGACCACGTTTTCCAATAGCAGATTGAGTAATAAACGGGACAAGGTTTGCCGGTATACCGTTTGGTAGCTCACCGATCAAAGCAGTTTCGTGGGCACCAACCGGATTAAAGTAACGCAAAGCGATTACACTTAAATCAGGTGTTACCGCAGCAGTTTCTGCCAATATTTCTTCAGCAATCTGTTTGGTATTTCCATAAGGAGATTCTGCTTTCTGCACTGATGCAGCTTCGGTTACCGGTAAAGTTTCTGGCTGACCATAAACGGTACATGAGGAAGAAAACACGAAATTAATTTTCCTGTTAAAAGAAATTAGCAGGTTAATTAATCCATAAAAGTTATTCTTATAATATTTTAATGGTTTTTCTACCGATTCACCAACTGCTTTTGAAGCCGCAAAATGGATAATTCCATCGATATCGTTGTGGTTTTCTGCAAATTCCTGTACCGCTTTTTCATCCTGAAGATCAATTTCATGAAAATCGAACCATTTGCCGGTAATGGCATGTAGTTGGTTTAAAATTTTGATATTCGAGTTTGAAAGATTATCTACAATTACAACTTCATATCCTGCGTTGTGTAATTCTACAGCTGTGTGCGAACCTATGTACCCTGTTCCACCAGTAACTAATATTTTTGCCATTTTAACGGTTAAATCTTTATGTTCTATTTTTTCCAATGCCTCTGAAGGCAATGATTTAAAGTATTCGTATGTAATTTTCAATCCTTCCACACGTCCAATTTTGGTTCTCAGCCCAGTATCTCCTTAGCTTATATTTTTTTATTTTGTTTAGCTATAGGCCAATCAGCGAAGTCTATTTATTTAGTTGAATACTAAGTAAAATCGCAAGGTGTCCATATATTTTTAAGCTTTTTAAATATATTCGTTTTATCTTGGCACGAAGATATGAAATTACTTTACATCATCGGAATCTGGGCTTATACTTTAATCATCAGGATATTCTCATTATTTAATCCTAAAGCCAAACTTTTTATCAATGGGCGCAAAAATATCTTTACCATAATTGCCCGGAAAATTAATCCTGCCGAAAAACATATATGGTTTCATTTTGCTTCTTTAGGCGAATTTGAACAAGGCAGACCCGTTTTAGAAAAAATAAAAACCCTTTATCCCGCGAAAAAAATTATAGTTACTTTTTTTTCTCCCTCGGGATATGAAATTAGGAAAAATTATGCACTGGCAGATGTATTTTATCTCCCCATTGATACTGCCACTAATGCTAAACGTTTTATAGCTTGCATTAATCCTGAAATGGCGATTTTTACTAAATACGAATTTTGGCATTTCTATTTTCAGGAATTAAAAGATCAGGGTATTCCTTTATATGTAATTTCCGGAATTTTTAGAGAAGGTCAGGCATTTTTTAAATGGTATGGCGGTTTTTACCGCAATATTTTAAAATCTGTTACTTACTTTTTCGTACAAAATAAAGAGAGTGAAAACCTTTTAAAATCAATCGGTTTAAATAATGTAACCATTAATGGCGATACCCGTTTCGACCGTGTTTACGAAAATGCACAATCACCAAAATCGCTTCCCCTCATCGAAGGCTTTATTGGCAACTCACCTACTTTAGTTTGCGGAAGCACCTGGCCTGAAGATGAGAAAATATTATCGGTCCTACCAGAAAAATACCCTAACTGGAAGTTTATTATTGCCCCACATGAGATTCACGAAAGCCATATCGAAAGTATAGAGAAACAGTTTTCAGTTAACAGTGTGCGGTTTTCAGTATTCAGTTCGTCTAATCAAACGCCAAACGCCGAACACCAAACGCTCATCATAGATAACATCGGTATGCTTTCCTCATTATATCAATACGGAAAAGTAGCTTACATTGGCGGCGGTTTTGGAACAGGTATCCATAATACTTTAGAAGCCGCAGCATTTGGTCTACCTGTAATTTTCGGGCCTAAATATGATAAATTTCAGGAAGCAAAAGATCTCATTGCTATTGGCGCAGCGAAAAGTATCAGCTCCACAACTGATTTAATTAATGCGTTTGAAGGTTTCGTAGAAAATCAAGATGCTGCAGACCAGGCTAAAAGATATGTTGCAAATAAAAAAGGGGCAACTGATCAGATTATTTCGATGATTACGAAATCAGATCGGACTTAGCAATTTCTTCAACAATTTCGGGGATACTTTGATCGATTGAAACCGTTACGACATCCTGCTCATCACCCAGTGGTTCTTCTAATGTATCAAACTGGCTTTTTAATAAGGTTGAAGGCATATATTGGTGAGAACGTTTAGTAATACGATCGTGAATTAAATCGAAACTCCCTTTTAAATAAACAAATCGGATGGTTGTATTATCTGTCCTCAGCAAATTGCGGTACGATTTCTTAAGTGCAGAACAAGCAATAATGCAATTTGTACCATGGGCCACATGTTCGCGACCAACTTTCGCAATCAGCAGTAGCCAATCTAAACGGTCGGCATCTGTTAAGGGAATCCCCGCAGCCATTTTATCTACATTCCGTTGCGAATGCAGGTTATCGCCATCTATAAACTCGGCATTTATTCTTGGTGCCAAAGCCTTTCCGATAACCGTTTTACCACTTCCAGACACCCCCATTAAAATGATAAAATTTGCCATCTTTAAATCTAAAACTATTTAACCATTCCGGCAAGTGCCTCAATAAAAACGGGGCTATCGTTCAAACTTTCTACCAACTGAACATGTTCGCCACCCAAGGCTTTAAACTCTTCATGGTATTCTACCGTGATTTCATAAAGCGTTTCTAAGCAATCGGCCACAAAAGCAGGACTAAAAACCAAAAGACGCTTTTTGCCTTCGCCAGCTAATTTTTTTAATACATCTGTAGTGTAAGGCTGCACCCATGGCTCTTTACCTAAACGCGATTGGAAACAAACGGTATATTGATCTCTCGATAGATTTAATTCTTTGGCAATTAACCTGGCCGTATCATGCCCCTGTGCAGAATAACAAAATTTATTGGTATCGTTTAATGTCTGACAGCAATCGGCACTTTTTAAACAGTAACTTCCTGTATGATCGCACTTTAACAACTGACGTTCCGGCAAACCGTGGAAACTGAACAACACGTGATCATAACTTTCTACATGATGTTTTTTAGCATTTTCTGCAAAAACTTTAATCATCAATTCGTTATCATGAAATGAATTCACAAACGAAATCGGTGGTACGGTTTGCCACTTGCTCACCAATTCCATTACCAGTTGCATTACGGAACCGGTACTCGCAGAAGCATATTGCGGAAACATTGGGATAACCTGTATACTTTCTACCAAACCTGCTTTTAAGTTTGCCAGCGCCGAAGCAATGGATGGGCTTTGGTAGCGCATAGCTAACTCGACATGGTAGTCGTCGCCTAATCTTTCCTGAAGCATTTTAGCTTGTAACCTGCTGTAAAACAACAATGGTGAACCATTCTCATTCCAGATTTCTTTGTATAATTTTGCAGTTTTGGGACTACGGAAGGGTACAATAATTCCTTTAACCAATAATGTTCTGTTCAACTTCGGAATATCGATTACCCTTTCGTCCATTAAAAATTGGTCCAAGTATTTTCTAACGTCAGCCGTTGCCGGACTATCAGGTGTTCCTAAGTTTACCAGTAAAATTCCCTTTTTGCTCATGTATACAAGAATATGTTTTGTGACGCAAATATCGCCTTTTTATTGCTTTTTATCTATGTTAAAAATATGATGGCCGACATTTTTCGGTCAAAATATATTGTATTTGTTTCTTATTTACTGGAAAAGCAAATGCAGCAAGTCTATTTAAGCGTAGCCCTGCCTTCCCTACAATCTTTTTGTAAATACCATCACTGATTCGAACATCACTATTACAAAAAGGATTTTCGTACAGTCAGGTTTATGAGCCTGGTTTTGTGCAGGTTTCTAACGTTTTTAAACCCTATTTAAGTGTGTTGTTGAAGTGCTGTCAGATGGCAACATCTGACAGCATAACTAATGATATTATCCCTTAGTTTTATAAAGTTGCCACCAGGGCATAGCTGGTTTTTGATGGTGTTCTAAATGATAACCAAAAAAGTAACAGGTAATAAAGGCAACAAAATGGTTTTTCTGCAAGGATGAAGAATGGTATTCGTTATCATGTTCACCTTTGTGAGGTAAATAGGTTCCGAAATAAAACAGTTGAAAGGTGCTTAATAAGGATGGCAATACCCAAAATAACAGCAGATTCTTTTCATCAATCCAGATTTTCAAAACATTAAAAGCTATTGCCATAATCACCAATTGAATAATGGTGACATAATTTAGCATGAAACGGAAATACCATTTCCAAAAGCCATGTGGTGCAAAATCCGGATCATTTTCAGTATGTACATGGCGGTGGTGCTGGTGATGTTTCGCGTACAAACGATTATAAAAAAAGCCTGCGTAAAGAAAAACGGAAAGATAGCCAATAAAATTATTGGCCTTTTGGTTCGGCGATATTGTTCCGTGCATGGCATCGTGGGCGGTAATAAACAAACCGGTGTACAAATGCATCTGAACAAAAACCATCAGATAAATCAAAGGATTGTTCCAGTTAAAATTCCAGTTCAACAAAAAAAAGAGTGATGTAAACCAGCAGACCATTACGGTTAACGCAACCAGAATTCCGGTATATGGGTTTACAGCTTTCAATTTATGGTTTTGTAGATTTAAAAATCCCTGTTCAATTGGCATATTACTACTAAGCAAACAAAGTAAGTAGATCTTTAGTTCTTATAACTTGAATTTTAAAGTTTGTTGGAGTCATTTCACTCCACATCCAATTGTAATGTTCAATTACTTTAGGAGCAGTTAAATGTGGTCGGTCTGCAGTTGTATGGGCATCTTCTACAACAGTTACTTCATAATCTCTACTAATAGCCGATTTAACTGTTGCATCGATACAAAAATCGGTCGCACAGCCAGTAACAAATAATTCTGTAATATTACTTTTAGCTAGAAGATAATGCAAATTTGTGTTATAAAATGCATCGTTAGCTGATTTTGAGACGATATCATCTGTAGGACTGCTAACTAATTCTGGCAAGAGTTCCCAATCAGAAGTATTCGGTAAAAATATCTTTTCTTTAGTACCATCATGTTGTACAAAAATCACTTTATAATTATTCACTCTAAAACAATGTGATAATTTATTTATCCTCTCAATTACATCTAAAGTATCATAACGCAAAGTGTAAGGTTTAAAACTACCAATCTGCATATCTATTATCAACAAAGCTTTCATTAAATAAATATTAATTGATTAGCTCTTTTTATAGTTAGAATTTTTCTAATGCAGCTTGTACCTTTTCCATTAACCACATCGGCGTAGAAGTAGCTCCACAGATGCCTACTTTATCATTTTCGTTAAACCAGGCCCGATCTAATTCTTCTACGTTAGAAATAAAGTATGAATTATCATTGTGTTTTTTACATACATCATAAAGAACTTTTCCATTAGACGATTTTTTGCCCGAAACAAAAACAATTTTATCGTAATGACCTACAAAATCTTCGAGTTCTTCGTACCGGTTAGATACTTGCCTGCAGATCGTATCATTAGCTTTTACTTCGTAACCGCGGCTTAATAATTCATCTTTAATGTGGTAGAATTTATCGGTGCTTTTAGTGGTTTGGCTATATAATGTAAATTTAGCAGGAAGCTCAACGTTATCTAATTCAGCTAAATCTTGAAAAACAATGGCTTTACCATCTGTTTGACCTTGGAGGCCGATAACTTCGGCGTGACCGTGTTTCCCAAAAATAAGCACCTGCTCATCATCATCATGAGAATTTTTAATCCTGTTTTGCAATTTCAGCACAACAGGGCAAGAAGCATCAATTAATGTCAGGTTATTTTCTAAAGCCAGTTGATAGGTCGAAGGTGCCTCACCATGCGCCCTGATCAAAACCTTTTCGTCCCTTAAGTTTTTTAATACTTCGTGATCGATGATTTTTAATCCACGATTGGTTAAACGCTCCACTTCTTCATCGTTATGTACAATATCGCCAAGGCAATATAAATAACCTTCGTTATCCAGAATATCTTCGGCCATTTCTATGGCATATACTACCCCAAAGCAAAAGCCTGATGATTTATCGATGTTAACCTGTAAGTTTAAATTGCTCATTTGTTTTTAGGATTAGTTATTTATCGCCATAGTGTCCCTTTGCAGAAATTACAAATACTGTAATAATCTCTTCATCGATCCTATAGACTAACCTATCTTTTTTATTTATCTGTCTCGACCAATAGCCTGAAAATTCAAATTTTAGTTTTTCAGGCTTACCAACTCCTGATGCTGGATGGATACTTAATTCTATAAAAATTTGCTGGAGTTTCTTTATTGAAGCCTGATCTCCTGATTTAAGTATGGCGGCCAACTGTTGTTTAGCCTGATCAGTAATATCTACAAAATACTTTCCCATATATTATGAACATCCTTAATCCTGGTTAGACGTCCATTTTTTATATCTTCTTCCCCTTTAGCTATTTCATCTATAAATGTGGGACTGTAACTTTTTTCTTTTTTAAAAGATACATTCAACGCTTGTAACACGGCCTCAACTGCCAAAAGTTGTTTTTTAGTTTTAGGCTGTACAATTAGTGTTTCCATGTTATAAAGTTAATTAAAATAACATCACAAAATTAAGCAAAAATATTTGTTCCGGTTGTCATGTATAAGACAACAAAAAAGATTAACTGTGAAGCAAACATGGCTGTACCGATATATTTCTGTTGTTTTAAACCTAAAGCATAATAAAACTTCAACAAGATTACTGAAACGATAAACCAGGCCACAAAATTTTGAACCGGAATTTCATGCCAATCCCACTGCCAATAGTTAAATTTCATGGCCACAGGTTCCAAAAAGAAATCAAAACCAACCAGTATAAAAGCGCCGAGTACAGAAGCCAGAATACTATTCCTGATTTTCATACTTTTCATCATTTGCCCAATGCTGAAAATAAGGATTACCCAATTTACGCCCATGAGTAGTGGAACCGCAGCAACTTTGTACCCCAACGTATCGCCATAATAATAGCTTCCAAATATTTTTCCGGTGTGCACGCCCAATACCTCGACTAAAAAGCCACAGAGAAATACACCCGAAACCAGCAACAATAATCTTTTCACATCCGCATTATACGAAAAAACAATTACGGCAAACATCAGCAATAAATGAAAGGGAACTAATTTAATAAAATAAGGTTGTGCAGCTGGAATTAAGAAGCCAAACAAGCCAACAATATGAAAAACGACAATTATTGCAACTGCAATCCTCTTAATCTTTAAATCGTTTTGATCGTTCTGCCCTTCCATGTACTCGTTTTAAAAATATGTTTCTTTATAGAAATAAATGATATGATTAAGAAGAACAACATCTGCAAGGGATGTAAAATCAAATTTATCAAAGCATGCTGTCCAGATAAATAAGAGATCATTATTCTACTTAACACTATTAAAGTTAATGGTAATACAAGTAAAGCAACATTAAAGTTTAAGATTAAAATTACCGGCCCTATGGTTACCAAAAGCTGGTAAAGTAATAATATTATGATGTTATTACCAAAACCTGCCAGTAAATTTTTACTGAAACCATTTAAGCTTTCGCCTAAATTTTTGTACATCCTGCAATAAATCAGTCCATTGGCTAAAAGCGCTTCTGCATTAAATTTTTCTTGTTTTACCAGCTTCATAATCTCTACATCTTCTACAACCTGGTGTTTAACCCGCTCATGCCAATGGTTTGCTTTGTAATTATTGGCATTAAAAAACATACATTGCCCGCTTGCTGCTGCAAATGCCGGATTTTTTGAGAGCTTCACCAAACGTAAAGGCAATAAATTTAACAGGATGAAATGCATTAAGGGTACGGTCAACCACTCGCCTATCGATTTTATAGTTTGGTTCGTAAAAACGCTCAGCAAGGCCAGATTTCCAATTTCCATTCGGTTAATGAGGCTATTGATTAGTCCTCTTTTGATTGATTCGTCTGCATCAATAAACAAAAGATATTTCCCGGTAGCCAACTCGCTAAGCTGATGGCAGGCATAGTTTTTTCCAAGCCAGTTTTGAGGCAGCTCTTTACCGCTTAACACTTTGAATTGCGGATTTGAGAAACAAAATTCCTCAACTATACTGAATGTATGATCACTGCTGTTATCATCCAAAACAATAACCTCATAATTGATATAATCCTGATTTTTTATTGAAACAAGTAATTCCAAAATATTCTCTGCTTCATTTCTCGCAGGTATTAAGATCGAAACCTTATCATGGTAGTGTTTAACCACTCTCGGCAACTTCGGGTTAGAGAGGAAGTTGAAAACAGTAACCGAAAACCGGATCACCAGAAAAATTAAAACGGCGTAAATAAAAATTGTCATTCAATTAGCTGAGTTTGTTTAACAACCGATTGATCGTAATGTTTATTGTAGGCGCTTTTTAGTAATTGTAAACTCACGTACTCCTCGTTCTCCCAATGCTGTAGATAAGTATAGGCAGAGGGCTTTCTTTTCGCGAAATAATCGATAAAGGTAGCAGCAAAAATAATATTGATTTTTTTCTGACTGGCATTAATCATTTGCATTACTCCTTTTTCGAAACTGATATTTTTCAAGTGATTTGAATACAATTTGCCCTGAGGGAATACAAGTACCATATTTGCAGGATTATCTAACAGTTTGCCTGCATAATTAAGCGTTTCTAAAACATCTTTACCTTTATTTTCGGCAGCAAAAGCACCAAGATATTTCAAGAAACCTACTTTATTATAGTTTTCGGCATTTACCAAAACATGGAATTGCTTTTTAAATACTTTTTTGTTGATATAAAAGAGGAAAAATCCATCCCACCAACTGAAATGATTGGCTAAAACCAACATAGGAGCGTCCGGTTTAACCTCCAATTGATCATACTGAAATGATGCAAAATCTTTTTTGATGATAAACTGAATGTACCAGGAAAAAAAGCTGAAGATCAAATTATTTTTTCTGGGCTGATACATTTTGGGAAATTGCAAAAAATTGAGGTGAATTGCAAATTTTCATAGTTATAGTAATCATTACAAACGAGGATCGGCGAGATCAACATTTATAATGTAGTACAAATTCTTAAAACAACGCTTTAATCAGCTATGAAATTATGGTCCTCGTTTGTAACGAGGATCAGCGAGATCCACATTTGTAATGTGGTGCAAATTATTAACAACGCTTTAATCTGCGATACAATCGCTGTTCTCATAAATCCTCGTTACAAACGAGGACGATAATCGCATTAGGGTATAAAAAAATATTTACTTATATTGACTATAAATCTCCCAAACGCCTAGTTATTGTTGGTATAATTTTATTAAGGATTTAAATATCTTATCATTATGGGAGGAAGCAGATATATCATTACTGATCAGAATCAAACTTATTTTATAACCTGCACCATAGTTGGCTGGATAGACTTATTTACGAGACTAGAATACAAGAACATTATTGTCGATTCGTTAACTCACTGTATAGAGAATAAAGGTTTAATAATAAATGGCTGGGTTCTGATGACGAATCACATTCATTTTATCGGAAGATGTGAAGAGCCAAACAAAATGTCTGATTTTTTAAGGGATTTTAAAAAATTCACATCCAAGAAGCTTATTACCGAAATTAAAGAAATACCTGAAAGTAGAAGAGACTGGCTTTTAGATAAGTTTAATTTTGAAGCTAAAAGAACCAATCGGGCTGAGAATTATAAAATCTGGCAAGACGATAACCATCCCATCGATCTACAAGAAATAGATGCTTATCAAAAACTAGAATACATACATGATAACCCTGTTAAAGCTGCTATTGTAGAAATTCCAGAGCATTATATTTATAGCAGCGCAAGAGATTATGCGGGAATTGGAGGACTGCTAAAAATTGAGCTGATTTAAAAGATAATCATCTTCCTCATTTGTAACAACGGCGACATTAAGTTGATAAAAGTCAAGTTTGATTAAAAGATAAATCATGGTCCTCGTTTGTAACGAGGATCAGCGAGATCCACATTTGTAATGTGGTGCAAATTATTAACAATGTTTAATCAGCGATACAATCGCTGTTCTCTTGCATCCTCGTTACAAACGAGGACGATAGCTATTAAGTCCCATCACCTCTGCCATTTTACATCAACCTTAGCTCAAATAAACCCGATCTTCTTCACCTTCTACATCCATCACCACATCTACATGCTCTTTTAAGATAGTTGCCAATTCAAGACCTACAAAATCGGTGGCAATAGGGAAAATTTTGTGACTTCGATCAACTAAAACTACGGTTCGGATTTTTTTATGTGGCGTATTTAAGAAAACGCCTAAACCATAAGCTAATGTTTTACCGCTGTTCAATACATCATCTACGATAATGATTACTTTATTTTTCCAATGGCTTTCATCAAGATCGGTTGAGGCAACCAATTTGCTGCTCTCCTTTTGCAGATCAATGCGCAGCAAGGTTAATTTAAAACCAGAGATTTTCTTTAGTACCTTTTCTAATCTCAATGCCAATTTGTAGCCGCGGTCCCAGATACCCGCCAATACAATTTCTTTCTCATTCAGGTTATCTTCCAAAATCTGATAAGCGATACGGTCTATTTTCTGCTGAATCTGTTTCTTGTTAAGAATAAGTAATTGCGATGCCATTGTATAAAAAGGATTGAATACAAAAAGAACGATTTTAAGGATGAAATTCAAACTATTTGAAAAATAATTTCAACTGCTTGCAACGTTTTCTACTCCTCACCGTCTGATAATCCAAATAGAACACGTTGGGGAAATGAAACATTTAAACAAAATATTTTTTTATCTTTTTTTATTTCTATTAATTCCGACTAGCAATTATGCTCAGAATAATAGTCGTAGTAAAACGATCAAGCAAAATAAATCTGACGAGAAAATCAAACTTTTGGAAGGTCAAATAGCTGCCTGGCAAAAAGATTTAAATGTTCCAAATGTAGGCCTTGGCATAATACAAGATGGAAAGTTAATACATGCAAAAGTATATGGCCAGGATTCTACCGGATCTCTAAAACCTGTCAATACACTTTTCAATGTAGCATCAGTAACTAAAGTGATATTTTCAACGCTTGTATTAAAACTAATCGATAATGGCGATTGGCAATTAGATGAACCACTATATCATTATTATACCGATCCTGATATTGCATCCGATTCATTATCAAAAAAACTAACAACCCGCCATATCTTAAGTCAACAATCAGGATTTAGCAATTGGAGATGGATGAATGCATCAGGAAAACTTCAATTTGAATTTGCGCCAGGAACCAAATTTAATTATTCGGGAGAAGGAATGGAGTATCTCAAAAAAGCCATAGAGCATAAATTTCATAAATCTTTAGTTCAACTTTCAGACTCGATTTTATTTAAACCATTCGGTATGATCGACACCAAACATGAATGGAACGGTAAACAAGATTTAAAAAGATTTAGCAGGTGGTATGATGCCAATGGAAAAGAATACACCAAAAGTAATTATGCTTCCGAACCAAGTGCTGCAGATGATCTGATCACAACAGTTACTGACCTTAGTAAATTTGGCATTGAAACTTTAAATGGTCTCCATATTTCTAAGCAATTATTTAACGAAATAATTAAAGGACAGGCTAAAATTAATCAGAATTTAACGCAGGGACTAGGCTGGCGACTAATTAAAGATTTACCAAATCATGAATATGCAATGGAACATGGAGGTAATGATGCAGGCGTAGCGGCAATTATCGTATTACTTCCAAAATCAAAACGTGGCTTAATTGTATTAACCAATGGAGACAACGGACAAATCATTTGCAATAACATTGTCAGGTCTTTTTGGCCTGAAGGAACAGAAATTATACATAAAGCTCTCAAAAGTACGCCACTAAATGACATCCCGAAAGTTTTTAATATAAGCGATGATATATTAAAAACCTATACAGGCAAATACATGAGGCCAGATGGCGAAGAAGTAAATATTTATAAAAAGGATAAGAATTTAATCTTAAAAACCATTGGTTTACCAACTTTCAATCTGTTCCCGCAAACACAGGAAATATTTTTTCTTTGGGATTTTGACCCAAAGATAATTTTTACAAAAAATGAAAAAGGTATAGTTGATACGCTTTTAATTAAAGACGGAGATAATATTCTAAAATGCACTAAAATGGATAAATAGTTTTAAAGGTCATAAGAAGACCATTCAGATTTTTCAACTATTTGAAAAATAATTTCGATTGTTTGCAACGTTTTCATCAGAGATGCGTCTAATATCTATAACCAAAACACAAAATCGAAGCCCTTATTGCATAATATCACGTAATGATAGCTTCAGAATCATTTAACAAAAAGCAACTATGAAAATCCTTATCAAATCATCCGCCATTTTATTTATAGTGGTAACCAGCTACATCGCTAAAGCACAGGAAACTAAAAGTTTCACGGTTAAAAATTTTAATAGTATTGGCGTAAGCAGTGGAATCGACTTGTACCTAACCCAAGGTGGTAGTGAGAGTGTGAGCATAAAATCAGATTCGGAAACATTAAAAGATATTATTGTTGAGCAAAGCGGCAGTAATGTTATCATAAAATTTAAAGACGGCATCAACTGGAGCGGCATGTTTAAAAACCGTACCATTAAAGCTTATGTAAGTTTCAAAAGCCTAAATGCTATTGCAGCATCAGGCGGCTCGGATGTTTTTACACAAAATCAGATTAAAACAGATAAACTTGCTATTCGCTCATCTGGTGGGTCAGACTTAAAATTAACGGTGGTTTGTAACGACTTATCCATCCAGTCAAGCGGCGGTAGTGATATCGATTTAAAAGGCAAAGCAGAAAATATGACCATTCAATCCAGTGGTGGTAGTGATATCGACGCTTATGAATTGATTACTGATTATGCAAAGGTGCAGGCTTCTGGTGGTTCTGATGTAAGTCTTTATGTAAATAAAGGCTTGGAGGCCAGTGCGAGTGGTGGTGGCGACGTGAGTTATAAAGGAAATGCTTCACTTAAAAAAACATCAAGCTCAAAAAGTGGAGATGTACACCATGTAAATTAAAAGTTTAGTTTAGTTAATAATATGCGCTGCTTTGTGGATGCAAAGCGGCGTTTTTTTATTTAAAATTTAGCGGAATGCAACCCTTTAGCATTCCCTATCGTCTATAATCATACATTTAACCGTATGAAAAACAAAATCTCAATTATTCTCTTTACCACTCTCTTATTAAGCACCCTGGTTTATGGGCAAACCCCATTATCAAAAAGAATTGACCGTGTATTGTCTGGTATCGTAAAACCCAACGAACCTGGTTTTGCAGTTGGGATTGTAAAAAATGGTCAGTTTATCTACAAGAAAGGTTTTGGCTTGGCTGATTTAAAAACCAATAGAAAAAATACATTTGAAACCTCTTTTAATATTGCTTCTGATGGTAAAAAATTTACCGCTGCATGCATTTACCTGCTTCAGGAACAAGGCAAGCTAAAAACCAGCGACAAAATTTCAAAATATTTCAAAGATTTACCAAAATATGCTGATAGTATTTCTATAGATCACTTAATACATCATCAAAGTGGTTTAAGAGATTACGATACACTAATCTGGTTGGTAAATTTTGATGAAAATACTTTAATTGATGACGAGAATGCTTATCAAATAATAGCCAGTCAACATTCATTAAACTTTATTCCAGGCGATCAATTTAGCTATAGTAATTCAGGTTATTTTTTACTTTGCTTAATTGTTAAAAAAGTATCAGGCATGGATTTAGTTCAATATGCCGATAAGTACATTTTCAAACCATTAAAGATGAATAACACTACTTTTTCGAGAACGCATCAAGTTCTGGGGAAAGCTAATGGCTATATATTAGAAAATAAAAATTTTGTTGAAAATATACTCCACACAAAAACCATAGGCCAGGGAAATGTTTATAGTAAAATCAGCGACTGGGATAAGTGGTTTGCAGAGATGAAACAGCACACCATTCTTGGAGATAGCGTTTGGAAAAATATGCTTAAGATTGGTAAAACAAACGATGGTAAATCTACTGATTACGCTGGCGGATTGTTTGTAACAACTAATAAAAATAAAAGATTAATAGCTCATGGCGGAGATTTATACGGATATCACTCTTCCATGCGTTACTTTCCAGATCAAGATTTAGGCATTGTTGTTTTCACTAACAATGATACTATTAGTCCTGAAAACAATTTTGGGCCTGATGATATTTCAGATAAAATTTTAGGAGAAATCTATCCAGGAAATGATAAATTAGAAGACATAGCTAAAAATAATGCGGAAACACTATGTCACAAGAAAAACCAAGATACGCTAAGCTATACAGGCCATTATAAACTTGAAAATGACAGTACCAAGCTTTTCTATGTATCTGGCAACAGCAGAAAATTGACCATTTTACAGGGCTGGAATGAAATTAATTATCCAATCATACCCTTAAATGATTCGCTATATTATATTGATAAAACTATCGATATTACATTTCAATTTAAGAAAGCTATCGGTGGCAAGATGAATAGATTAGAGATTATACAAAATGGAAAAACGACTAGAGCAGCACGAATAACAACCACCGAAACAACCCCATTTAATAACAGTGAAATGAGTTTCTATAACAATGAAATTAACTCATATTACAAAATCATTCAAAAAAATAACGATTTTCAATTGGTTATGCCAAATGGCAGATTAAACCTGCTATTACTCCAAAAAAACAAGTATAGAATCCGGGAAGCAGGAACAACTGACATCACATTTAAATACGCAAACGATAAAATTACAGGTTTTACACTAAATCACGTCAGGGTAAAAAATTTACAGTTCAGTAAAGTGTGCAACTAAAATATTAGTATTTTTTATCCTCTTCCCTTCTTATAGGGATAATAAATAAAGTTGGCGCCTTCAGGAACAATTACGAATACGCACATAAAATCTTCCGGTTTTTTATACACTTTTAAGAAGGGTTCTTTTTTCTCCTTGCTGATGATCCCTTTTTCTACAAACTCCTCTAAAGTAGATGCTTGTATCGTCCAATCGGTATTAAGTTCTTCTTTGTTTAAGATAAGTTCTCCGATGTTCACCTCATGTTGGTGCGCAATAAAAATCGGGTGGGCTGAAATGCCTTCAACCATAATTTCGATTGCTACTTCTTTAATCGCATCAGCATAAAACTCCAGGTCTTTTTCTAAGCTTACCAGCGGACTTTCCTGCTTCTTTTGTGGTGCTCCGTTCTCCTCGGACGTTGCGCCTAATAATTCTTCTCTATCCATACCTAACTACTAATTGAATTTTGATTGAGTGAATTGTTGAATGTTAAAGCCCAATTGCCTCATTCAATCCTTCACTCATTCAATCAATTCTATTACTTTAACCTTAACAATACTACATTCTCTACATGCTGCGTATGTGGAAACATATCTACAGGTTTAATGCGCACCACATCGTATTTCTCTTTCAGTAACTCTAAATCTCTTGCTTGCGTGGCCGCATTACAGCTTACATAAACAATTTTTTCAGATTCCATTTCCAGCAACCTTTGTACTACATCTGCATGCATACCAGCACGTGGCGGATCGGTAATGACCACATCTGGTTTACCATGTGCCAATATAAATTCTGAAGTCAGGATATCTTTCATATCGCCAGCATAAAAGATGGTATTATCGATCCCGTTTAATTCGGAGTTAAACTTCGCATCTTCAATTGCGGTTGGCACATACTCTACGCCTACTACCTGCTTCACGTTTTTTGCAATAAAATTCGCGATTGTACCCGCACCGGTATATAAATCATAAACCAGTTCATCGCCTTTAAAACCGGCAAAATCCCTGGTGATTTTATATAACTCAAAAGCTTGCTCAGAATTAGTCTGATAAAAAGATTTCACCCCAATTTTAAAACGGATGCCATCCATTTCTTCGAAAATATGATCACGACCGGAAAAAACCACCACATCCTGATCAAAAATGGTATCGTTTTTCTTTTGATTAACGATATATAACAATGAAGTTATCTGTGGAAATTCATTTTGAAGAAAACCCATCAAACCATCAATCTGCTCTTGCTCAGGATAAGCGAAAATTACCGCTACCATTACCTCTCCGGTAGTGGAAGTGCGGATAATCAGGTTACGTAAAGCGCCTTCATGGTTACGCAGATCGTAAAAAGACAAACCATGATTAGAAGCATATTTACGCACCGAATTCCTGATCGAATTAGAAGGCTCATCCTGTAAGTAACAGTGCTCAATGTCTAAAATTTTATCAAAACGCAAGGGTACGTGAAAACCCAATGCATTCATATCAAAATCCTCTTCGCGCTCCATATCCGTTTTTTCTAACCAACGTTTGTTCGAAAATGTAAATTCGAGCTTATTGCGGTAATACCTGTTTTTTGCCGAACCAAGAATAGGTTCAGTTCCTGAGGTATCTATTTTACCCAAACGTTGTAAAGCAGCCTCAACATTTTTCTGCTTAAACTTCAATTGTGCATCGTAGCCCATGTGTTGCCATTTGCAACCACCACAGGTTCCGAAATGAGGACAAAAAGGATCTGTACGGAGTTCCGATTTTGTATGCAGTTGCTCGATGATTGCTTCTGCAAAATTCTTTTTCTTTTTGGTTAAGCGCACATCTACCACATCGCCAGGAACGGCTTTGTCAACAAAAATGACTAATTCGTCGGCCTTGCCAACACCTTTTCCTTCTTCAGCGATATCAATTATATGTACGTTTGGAACTATTGTTACCGTACCGGGCTTTCTTCTACTCATTATTTTGCAAAGATAGAAAAAAGAGGTTAAAGGTAGAAGGCAGAAAGGTGGAGGGTTTAAAACCAGGTTAATCAAGAAAGATTAGGCAATACTGTCTTGTTCGAACGAGGATTGTTCGTTAAGAAAAATTATATTTCAAAATTATTTTCCAAAAAATTTAAATGCAGCGCCCCAAAAGCCATCTAACCAATTAAATTTTAGGTCAAATTTTTCATCTACCTGTACAGAAAACTCTAATATTTCTTTGCTCATGATAAAAAACCTATCTATTTAAGCAATAATACTAAATTCATACCAAAAACCGAAACGGTATAGATTAATTTTATGTTAATTTTACATCAAACGGTTAAAACTGCAAATTTCCGTCATTACATTGATTTTCAAACTCTTATTTGATAATCTAACATAAATCCGTAACTTAAACTATCATTCACATAAAAATGGAGGTTCATTATGAACGTTATCCGTAAAATTGAACATTGGGGAGATGTTCATCACTCAAAATGGCTGGATTATCTTAGGATTGTACTTGGCCTGATCATTTTTGGAAAAGGTGTTTCTTTCGTTAGCGACACATCCGTACTCCAGAATATGATCACACAAAATAACGTATTCGGTTTTTCAGGCGTACTGATCAGTGTAGCCATTCACGTTGTAGCATTTGCGCATTTGGTTGGCGGTATTTTGATTACGCTAGGCCTGGTTACCCGCTTTGCCGTCGTCATCCAGATCCCAATCTTACTGTTTGCCGTGTTTTTTGTTAACCTTACCCCGGGTTTTTCTACACCGAATTCTGAATTGTGGTTTTCGGTATTGGTGCTATTTCTGCTGATTATGTTTTGGGTAGTAGGTTCAGGCCCGTTATCTGTTGATGAAGGGTTAAAACGTAAAACGGGCAAGCGTTACGCGTAAGCAACATTAAATATTCTTAGTATCTTTCGCTTTTACCAACGATCATGAAAACAAAGATACTTTTTGTACTGCTTTTTGCGGGAGTGGCATGTTACGCACAAAACCCAACAGATGAATATTTCAAGCTGACGCGGGCTGGTTTCATAGAAAAAAATGCCTACGAAACCACTGCTTTTGTAGAGAAATATTTCCGTGTACCCGGCAACACAGGTTTTAATGCCAGTATCCATTATGTAGAAAACATTCTTAAAAAAGCTGGTTTTGTTGAACAGAAACAGAATGAGTTTGAAGCTCCTTTAACCTACCGCATCGAAAAAAGGACGATGAAAAACAGCACCTGGGAACCTGTTGATGCCAATATTGATATTGTTGGCGAGTCGAAACCACTCATTTCTTACAAAACCAACCGTAACATGATTCCCATCAACTGCAGCTCAACTCCTGCTGATGGCATTACGGCAAATGTGGTTTATATCGAAAAAATAGTTCCGGCGGAGATAGAAAAGATGGATTTAAAAGGAAAAATCCTGTTTTCGGAAAATAATCCGTCACGCTTACTTCAAATCGCAACCAAAGCCGGAGCCATTGGCGTTTTAGGCTATTCGATGCCAAAATATACCCAACCAGAGATTCATCAAACTTCTATCCAGTTTGGTAGCATGAAAGCCAATAGTGAATTATGGACGCTGCTCCTATCTTATGCTGCTAAAGAAAAACTAAAATCAGCTTGTTTAAAGGGTGAAACGAAGCTGAAAGTAAATATCCAGACCAAAATATATCCTTCAGAAGAATTAACCATTGTAGCAAATGTTAGGGGTAGTGTAAATCCTACTGAACGTTTTGTATTTAGCGCACACGTACAGGAACCCGGGGCAAATGATAATGCGAGCGGTGTAGGTACATTGGCAGAAATGGCGAGACTAACTGCTGAATTATACCAGGCAAAAAAAATCAGTCCGAAACGCACCCTCACTTTTTTATGGGGTGATGAAATTGTATCGACCAGAAGGTATATTACAGAAGATACTTCGCGTGCCAAAGGCATTTTATGGGGAATGAGTTTGGATATGGTCGGCGAAGACACAAAAAAAACAGGAGGTTCTTTTCTGATTGAAAAGATGCCCGATCCATCTGCCATCTGGACAAGGGGAACAGATAAACACACCGAATGGGGCGCCGGCGATGTTACGGAGAAAGATCTTTTCCCACATTATTTCAATGACTTCATCTTTGATATCTGCAAGGCCCAAGGTAAATATGCAAACTGGACGGTTAACTATAATCCTTTTGAAGGCGGCAGCGACCATACTCCATTTTTGCAAAATAAAATCCCAGGACTACTGATGTGGCACTTTACCGATGTGTTTTACCATACGGATAACGACCGGATTGACAAAGTTTCGCCAACTGAAATGAAAAACGTTGGTATAAGTGGTTTAACTGCAGCTTACACTTTAATTTCTGCCGATGAAACCACGGCTATAGCTACTGTTTCGCAAGTTAAAGCAGATGCTTTGACACGCTTAAAAACTGAATTTGAGCTCAGCAAAAAAGCAATTGCTGATGGAAAAGCAACAAATGACGAGAAGCATATTATTGAGGTTTGGTGCAAATGGTATGTTGATGCATTGGCAACCATCAATAAAATGCCCGTAAAAGTAGAAACCACAAAAGTAGGTTCATCCATTAAATTTGCGACCAACGAGATCGAAAAACAAACGAAAGTGTATTTAGCCGAATTGAAGTAGGTTAGTTTTTATAGTTGATCAAATTAACAACTACTTTAACCATCATCTCTTTTTCTTTAGGATCACTTTCTGCGATGAGTAAGGTAAGCGCAACCAGCGCATTATCAGCAATTCTTTTTGTACCATCTTCGCGATAGAGCATTTTATTTTTATCCAGAAACCAAACAAATAAAAAGGCAGCGATCCGTTTATTTCCATCAGAAAACGAATGGTTTTTTACTACGAAATATAATAGATTGGCCGCCTTTTCTTCCATACTCGGATAAAGCTCTTCTCCATCAAATGTTTGATAAATCGTATATAATGAACTTTTAAATGATTGGTCTTTTTCATTTCCAAAAAGTTTGCTTCCACCAAATTTCACTCTCAAATCATCTATGGCTTCAAGTGCAGAATCGTACTCTATTTTAAAATCGCCTCTATTGCCAGAAACTTCATTTTCTAGCTGCTGATGATCGTAACGATCAAGAACATCTAAAGCATAAACATAATCTGTAAGAATTTTAAAAGTATCTTTTAGCTCATCATTATTAAGCAAGTGGTTATTTTGAACAGCACCAACCAACTTAATCGCCTGTTTTAATTCTATGAGTTGCTGGCTTTGCTCTTGTAATTTTTTATGATTTAAGGCATACCCATTTAATAGATAATCTTTTAAAATCTGATTGGCCCATATCCTGAATTTCGTTCCCTCTACCGATTTTACCCGATAGCCAACTGATATAATCACATCTAAAGAATAAAATTCGATTTCTCTGCTAACTGATCTATTGCCTTCTTTTTGAACTGTCAAGGATTTCTTGACAGTTGAACTTTTATCCAGTTCATTTTCACTAAATATATTCTTAATATGGAGACTTATATTCTGTTTAGTTTTATTAAAAAGCTGTTGCATCTGCTGCTGAGTAAGCCAAACAGTATCATTACCGAAAACCACTTCTATTGCCGGCAATCCCTCTTCATTTTTATAAATTATAATATCATCCTTAGTCATTGCCTTAAGTTAGTAAAATATTTATTCTATTTTCGCATTATGCCTAAACCAAAAGCCATAGTTATCGGTGCCGGAATTGCGGGAATTGCGTCTGCCATTCGCCTCTCTGTAAAGGGGTATGATGTTGAAGTTTTTGAAGCGAATTCGAAACCCGGAGGCAAACTAGGGGAAATAATAATAAATGGTTTCAGGTTTGATGCCGGCCCAAGTCTTTTTACCATGCCCCAATATGTGGATGAACTTTTTAAACTGGCTGGAAAGAATCCTGAAGATTATTTTAAGTACATTAAACTAAAAGAAGTTTGCCGTTACTTTTACGAAGATGGTTTAAGGTTAAACGCTACCTCCGATCTTGATAAATTTGCAAGGGATATAGAAGAGAAAACCAATTCAACCGCAGCAGAAGTTGAGTATTTTTTAAAAAAGAGCGAGACAATCTACGAGGTTACTCATCGTGTATTTTTAGAAAGGAGTTTGCATAAACTTAAAAGTTACCTGCATTGGGATACTTTAAAATCGATATTCCGTTTTGGGCAGATTGATGCCTTTAGAACACAGGCCAGGGCTAACCAATCATTTTTTAAAGATGAGCGGATCACGCAACTTTTTAACCGGTATGCCACCTATAATGGCTCAAATCCATATCAGGCGCCAGCTACATTGAATGTAATTCCACATTTCGAATATCATTTTGGCGCTTTTATTCCAAAAGATGGCATGTATGGTATTGTTAAGGCTTTGATTAAACTGGCTGAAGAACTGGGTATCCGGTTTCATTACAGCCAAAAAGTTGAAGAAATATTATACACCAATGAAAACAAACCTAAAATAAACGGGGTAAAAGTTAACGATAAAACCTACAAAGCAGAGTTAGTGATCTCTAACCTTGACATCTGGTTTACTTACAAAAACTTACTTAAAGGCATAGCTGAACCTAAAAAAATATTAACCCAGGAACGTAGCAGTTCAGCATTGATTTTTTACTGGGGTATGGATGGGAACTACAGTGATTTAGGCTTACATAATATTTTCTTCACTGAAGACTACCAAAATGAATTTAATGCCATCTGGAAAGATAAAACCATTTGCAATGATCCCACTGTTTACATAAATATCAGCGCTAAACACCTCAGAGGCGATGCACCTGCAAATGCTGAAAATTGGTTTGTGATGATTAATGTACCTGCTAATACGGGACAAAACTGGGATCAGTTGATTAAGGAGTCAAGGACAAATATTATCAAAAAAATCAGCCGGATTCTGAACAGGAATATTGAAAAAGATATCATTTGCGAACAGATCCTGGATCCCCGGAGTATCGAAAGCAAAACCGGATCGTATCAGGGTTCTTTGTATGGCAACAGTTCCAACAATCAGTTTTCTGCTTTTTTACGACACCCCAACTTCAGTTCTAAGGTTAAAAATTTATACTTCTGTGGAGGAAGTGTACATCCGGGCGGAGGAATTCCTTTGGCATTGTTGTCGGCCAAGATCATTGATGATGATATTAGTTCAGTTGTTCATTAGTCATTGGTCAATAGTTTAATGGTTCATGGTCGATAGCTCATGAACTATAACTATATTAAAGCGATTAACCTACTACAGATTTAAGACTCGGAACTAAGGACTGCAGCCTAACGACTTCCCCTAATCGCTTCCTCCAACTTCTCTCCATCAAGATCAAATGCATCTACAATTATTTTCGCTTTAGTATAAAAAGGATCGCGCTCCTGAAGTTTTTCTTTAATGAATACCAAGAGTTGTTCATCATCCAAATCTTTAATCAACGGACGCTTCTGGCGGTTATGTAAACGTGAAACCAAAGCCGCAGGATCCATTTGCAGGTAAACCGTTTCGCCGTGGGCGTTCATCCATTCCATATTATCGAAGAAACAAGGCAATCCACCTCCCGTAGCCACCACACAGGTTTCGGGATAATCAAAGGTTTTAAGCATTTCACTTTCATAATCCCTAAAACCGCTTTCTCCAAATTCTGCAAAATATTCGGCAATGGTTTTACCAGTTTTTGAAACAATTTCGGCATCCAGGTCAATTACAGGACAATCTAAGCGTTGTGCCAATTGTTTTGCTTTGGTGCTTTTGCCGCAGCCCATATATCCGATAAGGAAAATTTTCATCTGAAGTTCTTATAGCCGACCTATAACAAATGGTCTCGTTTTAACATAATATAATCGGTTACAGGTGGAGTAAAACCTGCCTTTTTTAATAAAGTTACAACCTGTCCGCGATGATAAGTAGAGTGATTAAATAAATGAAATAAAATTTCGTCTATGCGGCTTTCATATTGATCGCCTCTTGTATTAGCATATAAAATCCGTTTATCTAAAGGATGATTATTCAATGCTTCCCTGATCAGCCTGAAATTTTCTAAAGAAAGGCTTTCAAAATCTTCTGTTGAGTGGATATCCCAAACCCCATAGAGCGGTGTTTTGCCAGAAATCCGTTGTGCCCAAATATGCTGTGCATTAAGCACATGACTGAACAAACGTGCTGCATCAGGCAAGTCAATGGTTGCCAATTTAAATATTTCGATGATGCGGGCATCGGCAAGCTGGGTATAATTTATAATTTCTTCCTCTCGCATAACCTAACTTAATTTAACTCTTGGATCGACATAAGCATATAAAATATCAACCAGGATATTAATGACTACAAATACGAAAGCGATAAAAAGAATTGAACCCATTACAACGGGAAAATCGGACATTTCTAAAGCGGTTACCGTTGTTCTTCCTAAGCCGTTATAGCCGAAAATGTACTCTACAAAAAAAGAACCCGCCAATAAAGAGGCAAACCATCCTGAGATAGCGGTAATAACCGGGTTCATGGCGTTTTTTAAAGCGTGTTTATAAATTATGGCATTTCTACTTAAGCCTTTGGCCCTTGCAGTCCTGATATAATCCTGCGCCAAAACATCCAGCATGGCGCTTCTGGTAAGCTGTACTATAATGGCCAATGGCCTTAAACCCAGCGTTATCATTGGTAACCATAAATTTCTCAGGGTCAATACCTCACCATTAAACGGATCGTAAGAATATAAGCTGCCACTCATTTTTAAACCTGTATAGTTGCTCAGCACAAATCCGAAAAGCCAGGCAATAATAATTCCCGCAAAAAAAGAAGGTGCAGATATTCCTAAAATGGCAAATGCATTTGCTGATTTATCAATCCATGAATCTTTATAAACCGCTGATAGCACACCCAAAAACACACCAATGATGGTTGCAAAAATCATTGCAGTTAAAGCAAGGATGAAGGTATTTGGTACGGTTTCAGAAAGGATTGCAGTTACATCGCGTTTGGTTTGGTACGAGCTCCGCAGATAGGGCCATTTTAACGCCAGTACTTTTTTATCAAAAGCAATCAGTTTTGCATAATGATATTTCTGCTGACTGGTACTATTGTTATCCACAATGCTGATTGGAGATAAATCGTTAATATATAAAATAAACTGCACAGGCTTTGATCGGTCTAAACCAAATTCTTTGCGAACTGCTTCAAGTGACTGAACATCGGCTCGCTGCCCCATTGTCATCCTTGCAGGATCGCCGGGCAAAATATTAAACAGCACAAAAACAACCAATATTACACCACCCATTACCAGTAGTCCATACATCAGTTTTTTCAGTGCGTATCCGATCATATTTATTTATCGAAATATTTTCTGCTTAACTGGTCAAAAGTCGGCACATTATGAAAATGCCATTTATTAATCACCACACCATTCTTCATTAACAAAACACCAGGATTTGCCCTTACCATGCTTTTTAAAGGCACTGCATCTGCATAAAACACTTCAGAAAACAAGTTGTTCTTTTTGATAAACGCCTGAGCATCCTGTGCTGAATTGGAAGTAAGCAAAACCGTACGGATATTAAACTGCTGTGTAGCATTAATGGCAAGTGCATTTAATTTACCAATAGCTGCCTCATTTGTATTATGAAGATCGTAAGCCACAAAAATCAGATTATAGTATGGATTTTCAATTAGTTCCTTGGTATAATCAGTGCCTGAAGCATCAGTAATGTTCAAATCTTTGATTTTAGGCTCAAAGCCTTTTTTAAGCAGTCTTTTTGCCGGTTCACCAATAATTTCCCAATTGTCATCTTTCCAGATCTCAGTTTTAAGATAGGCCTTATCGCTCATATCTTTCTCCTCTTTGGTCTTTTTATTCTTGAGGTGGTACATGATTTCGAATTCATCAGGCTTTTCTCCCGGAGGGATTACCATTAACGAGGGAAGATGTGCCCCAACTTTATAAGGCAGGAAGTCAATAACCGGCAAAACATTGTAAGTATATAACCCAAAACCTAAGGATACAAGCGTTACTATGATGGCAATATTTCTTTGTGTAGTTTCTTTTTTAAATAATGGCTGAATGAGGTTTTTGTTTAAGAAAACTACAATAATCAGTGCCAAAAGAATCAGGTCTTTACTGAACGATTGCCAAGGCGTTAGTGGAATGGCATCGCCAAAACAACCGCAGCTGGTAACCACTTTAAATGCGGCAGAAATAAATGTTAACAGCGTAAAAAAGATTATCAGCAACAATAAGCCCCAGGCTATTTTTTTACTCCAGAAACCCAATAACAATAACGCACCCAGCACAATTTCCAAAGTACAGAGCAAAATGGCAATACCTGTGGCCATACCGCTGAGGAAATTCATATGAAAAACTTCAAAATATTCCTGCAGCTTATAACCAAAGCCAAGCGGATCGTTAGCTTTGATTAATCCTGAAAATATGAATAAAGCACCGACAAAAATCCTGGAGAATCTTAAAAGTATATTTCGCATCTATATATTTATTTTTTTAAAGGCTTATAATGCTATTTATTTAACGCCGAGTTTGATCAGCGCGAAAACCGAATAGTTCAGCATATCCTGATAATTCGCATTAACACCCTCTGAAGCCAGCGTCTGTCCTTCGTTATCTTCTATCTGTTTAACCCTAAATATTTTCATCAAAATCAGGTCGGTTAACGAGCTAATGCGCATATCGCGCCAGGCCTCACCATAATCGTGGTTTTTAGCAAACATTAAATCTTTAGTTTCTGTTACCTTTTCTACAAACCTTTTTTCAACTTCATCATAGGGCATTTCATTGGGGTCGCTTTCGGTCAATTCCAGCTGCATCATGGCAATAACACAATAATTAATAATCCCAATGTATTCAGAAATCACACCCTCTCCCACCTTACTTACTTTTTTTTCTTCCAGGGTACGGATGCGTTGTGCTTTGATAAAAATCTGGTCAGTAATCGAACTTGGTCTTAAAATCCGCCAAGCAGTGCCATAATCTTTAGTTTTTTTTAAAAATAATGATCTGCAAACTGCAATCACTTCATCAAACTCGGTAGAGGTATTTGTTTGTGTCAAAGCCAATAATTATTTAGTTTTTAGTGTATTTTTGTTCTGAAAAAACAAAAGCTAAAGATACATTTTTAAAGCGAAACCCAAATCCCGAAAGGGTTTATTATGGCAGAAAAAAACTTTTTTGAGCCCAAAAAAAGCTTAAATATTAAGGGTAGACTGATCGATTTAAGCAGCCCAAAAGTGATGGGTATTTTAAATATAACCCCCGATTCTTTTTACGACAATAGCCGCACAAAATCAATAGACGAGGCTTTAATCAAAGCAGCCCGGTTTCTTTATGAAGGTGCTACATTTATTGATATAGGAGGATACTCATCGAGACCAGGCGCAAAGGACATTTCAATCAATGAAGAAATAGACCGTGTGGTACCTGTGGTAGAAAGTTTGGTAAAAACATTTCCGGAAGCAGTCATTTCTATCGATACTTTCAGGGCAAAAGTTGCTCAGGAAACCATTTCTGCCGGCGCACACATCATTAACGACATTGCCGCAGGCGATATGGATGAGCAGATGTTCGAGACAGTAGCTAAGCTACAGGTGCCTTACATGATGATGCACATGCAGGGAACTCCTCAAAATATGCATCAAAATCCTGTTTATAATAATGTATTGCTGGAAGTAATCGATTACCTGGCGAAAAAAGTTGCGGCACTTAAGGCCCTGCGCGTCCATGATATAATCATAGATCCTGGTTTTGGCTTCGGAAAAACGACCGAACATAATTACGAGTTGCTCAGGCAAATGGAGGCTTTTAAAATTTTCAAATTGCCCATTTTAGTCGGTTTTTCACGTAAAGGAATGATTTATAAAACGCTTGGAACTTCAGCAGCAGAGGCCCTGAACGGAACTTCTGTACTTAATACCATTGCGCTGCAAAAAGGCGCAGGTATTTTAAGGGTACATGATGTTAAGGAAGCGGTAGAGTGTGTGCGGTTGGTGGAGAGGTTAGGTTGAGCGGCTGGCGCATAGCGGTTAGCGTTTCTGTACATCTATAATATTTTATCTACAATTAACAGCTTTAAACAATTAACCTAATATTGTAAACTGAAATCCGTTTTGCTATCTTGCCACTAATGAAAGGTTTTGATTTTGACTTCCTTAAAGTATCGCCAACTGATATCGTTGATATTATTTTGGTGGCCTTATTAATTTACTACGTTTATACCCTAATCCGCAATACACTAGCTGTTAACCTGCTTGTTGGAATGTTTATTATTACAGTTTTTTACTGGATAGTAAAGGCTTTACACATGGAGTTATTGACCGCAATCATAGAAAAGTTTATGAGCGTGGGGATTATTGCATTGATCGTAATTTTCCACCCGGAGATCAGGCGCTTCCTTTTACTGATCGGGAAAAATGCTTTTTTACAAAAAAATAAAGCGTGGTGGGGTTATTTATTTGGCCGGAAAGAAATTGAAAGGAATAATTTAACGCGAATAAAACCAATTATCGACGCCTGTAAAAGCATGAAGAAAACACGTACAGGGGCATTAATCGTATTCGTTAAATTTTACGACGAACAATTTTTTGCCAATAGCTGCGAATTTGTTGACTCCAAAATATCGAAACGTTTGCTGGAAAGTATCTTCCAGAAAAACAGTCCACTACACGATGGTGCCGTAGTGATCTCAGAAAACAGAATTAAAAGTGCCAGCTGTATTTTGCCTTTAACTGATAACGACCAGTTACCTTCCCAATTTGGATTAAGACACCGTGCAGGTATTGGTGTTTCAGAAACAACTGATGCTGTTGCGGTAATTATATCAGAAGAAACCGGAGAAATATCATATGCCAAACAAGGAAGGGTAAGAATGAATGTTTCTTTCGGAGAACTGGAGAAGTTGCTGAATAAGGATTTTTAATGCACCGATTAAGGTGATTTTAAATGATTACACAGATAAGAGTGTTGTCATTCTGAACGCAGTGAAGAATCTCTAACTGAATACACGGAACCTTAAAATATAATAATACAGATCTAATTATTTACGTATATATTGTCTCTATTTAGATCCTTCATTGCATTCAGGATGACAAATTAACGAAACTCATAAATATAAAAAGGCGAATGTTTCCATTCACCTTTTCAATATAATTTTAAGAATCACCTATCGGTGTAAGCCAACAAGCTGTGATTAAATGTTAGCAATATTGTTCAAAAGCACCGATCAGGTTATCCGCAATCATCTGTGCTGGTCTGCCTTCAATCTGGTGGCGCTCGATCATATGAACCAATTTACCATCTTTAAACAAAGCCATTGCCGGAGATGATGGAGGAAAAGGCATCATATAATTTCTAGCCTGATCTACAGCTTCTTTTTCCATGCCTGCAAAAACAGTAACCAATTTATCAGGATGTTTTTCGTGTGCGGCTGCTGCGCGAGCTGCCGGACGCGCATTTGCTGCTGCGCAACCACAAACTGAGTTCACCACAACCAACACAGTTCCTTCGCCTTTAATAGCCTGATCTACGTCTGCTGCATTTTTTAACTCTTGAAAACCAACGTTAGTTAATTCCTTACGCATTGGCTCTACTAAATATTCTGGATACATTATCTTAGTTTTTATTTTACAATATCAATAGTACAAAAATAAGAAAATCGAATGGCATGCGCCATCCGATTTATATTTTTAAGGTAAAATTAATGATCTATTTCAAACCTTTGATAAAGTTATCAAACATTTGAGGATTAGTAATTGCTCCAGCTATCATTAATACAACGATCACGATAAATAATACACTTAAAATAGTCGCAATCATTCCGCAGATTTTACCTGCTTTTGCATTTTTATATGATGATTCTGTGTATAAACCCGGGTTAAGCTGATATTTTTTCATATCACCAGCACCTAATATCCAGGCAATTACACCAAATATTACTCCAAATATCCCATAGAAACAACATGCTGGGATCGCTAAAATACCCAACACAAGAGAAGCTGTAGCATTTGGTAAGTTCTGCTGACCAAAACCTCCTCCGCCAAACTGGCCAAACGGTGGTGGCTGCTGAAATGGCGGCGGTTGTTGGAAAGGTGGTGGCGTTGCAGGTCCCTGATCAAGTGGCTGAAAAGGGGCTGGTTCGGGATTTTGATTCTTTGAAAGATCTATAGGTCTATTTTCTTGAGGATTTTCCTGTTCTTCTAACATAGGTATATTTAGATAAATTGGTGAGTGTATATTTTGTAAATGTAATTGATTAAAATAATTACTGCAACCCCTGCAAAAACGATTTTTATTAGCTGTGCACCAAACTTAAAATCAACCTTAAGATGCACAATGGTGAATATTATAACAAAGATAAGCGGGATTGTTGCAGGGTAAAACTTGAATGATGCGATTAAATCGCCACGAAATAATGCTAAAACTGAGCGTTGCAAGCCACAACCCGGA
>Ga0190271_10000097_pt1 | contig 46328 bp, 62 predicted proteins | sample Popmic356T_FD_133747 | JGI IMG/M metagenome (GOLD analysis project Ga0190271, IMG submission 133747) | Populus adjacent soil microbial communities from riparian zone of Weber River, Utah, USA - 356 T | ecosystem: Environmental > Terrestrial > Soil > Riparian zone | place: USA: Utah | collected...
CGTCCCACCACATACCCATGGGGGTACGGACGCTCCTGAGTGCACCACGTGCGGGGCTGCCCGACCACCCACCCCAGCGATAGAAAGGCTAAAGATGCCTGAGGATCTGGAAGTCAAGCAATACCAGCGTCGTTCCTACGAGGTCGATGCTGTCCTGGTAACCGAGGAGAACCTCGAGGCCGTAGCGAAGTGGTGCGGGGGTGACGTACGCACTCACGTCGACAAGCTCAAGTACATCAAGGTCCGTGCCTTCCGGCCCATGAACGAGAGGCAGTCCAAGGCCTTCGTGGGCGACTACGTGCTGTACGCCGGCACCGGCTACAAGGTCTACACCGCCAACGCGTTCAACAGCAGCTTCGTCGCGGGTACGGACGCACTGATCAACCACTGGCCCGACCAGCTCGAGTTCAAGGAGCCTCCGGGAAAGAACCCGGACAACTGGACGCAAGCAGATCTCGACCGGAACAAGTCCGTGTACGACAACGGAGACTCTCTGGCCGACTAGAACCGCCCTGCTTAAGCCTCTGCAGGGGCTCGGCGTACGGGGCGTGAAGGAGAACTGAATAGCGCGAGGGGGGAGTGCCCATCGACCCGGGGCTCCCCTCTCGGCACCCTCATCCAAACTATTCAAGGAGACCACCCATGGACGAGAAGGTAACCCCAGCAGCATTCAAGGACTACAAGTCCCCCACCTACATCCCTGAAGCAGTCCGAGAGGCCGCCGTGAAGGAGCAGAACAAGGTTCTTCGTGGCGGGGGGATGGCCCACCCCAAGAAGAAGTAGAGGAGGTGATCTGTATGGCGAAGGCCAAGAAGAAGGCCGAGGCTCCGGTGAACATCGTCGACACGGCGAAGGTTCCGGCCGCGGAGCCCGTCGGGAGAACTCACAACTCTCCCGAGGAGAAGAAGAAGTAATTTCACAGCATCGCCGGCATCACCCGCACGAAAATTCCCGGGGGGGCTGATTGCCACAGACTTTCAGCCCCCTCGGCCCACTCCTTCTTTCGAAAGGTTTTGACATGGAGCGGTACCAGATGTACTCAAGCCGAGAGCTCTTCGAGATGATTCGCAGCAATCTCAACGCGTTGGCAAGAGCTCTCGATGGGGTCTATCCCGACGAGCCCTATCCCGACCCGAGAGACATCGCTCTCTACGCGAAGCACACCCCCTTCGACAAGTTCATGGAGAACATGAACGAGCATTACGAGTTGATCGGTCGACAGCTGGATGTCAACAAGCTCTTTGCTGAGATCACTCTCGAGAACCGAGAGATCGCGAATGAGCTGAGACGTCGCGTCCCATAGAACTTCCCTTGGAGCTGATGGATCAGTACGGGGGAGGCCGGCGGATTGGAAACCCGCTATGACAACTGAATAGCCGGTAGGGGTCGGCATCCCCCCCGCTTGGCCCCTACCGGTGTAGTTCGCAAGATCCACATGGGTTGTAATGAGACCTACTACCCAAGGAGACCACATGAAGCACATCAAGCGTTTCTTCGTCAACCTGTTCGGTGTGGAGCCCATGACCAACCGTCTGGACGCCTACCTGCAGCACGTTGACGAGCAGCGCCGGATGCCCGCCAAGCAGTGGAAGACTTTCGAGTAACCCTCACAGACAGGTGCCTACACGGCATCTGTCTTTTACCACGCAATATCTACACGGCTTGTAATGAGACCTACTAGAAAGGACCATTATGGCCGCCACCGATTCAACCGAGTTCGTTGTTGCTATCCACAACATCCTGACCATCGGCGCGGATCTCGTCGAATTGTTGAACAGAGATGTACGCCCTGAAACCCAGGAAACGGTATCCGCTGTCACAACAGTCGTCGAGACCCAAGCCCGACTGATCAGAATGCTGACGGAGAGCCAGCTCGAACTGACGGACAAGATCGACGACATCGTCGCCAGATACTCCGACTAGCCCCTCAAGACCAAGTGCCCCAAGGCATTTGGTTTTTCCTAAGGAGAACTATGAAGACATCATCACATTGGTACCGCTCCGCTCAGGTCAAGCTATGTGAGTGGGACGAAGGCCCAGCGGTTCTTACGGGTATGCACTCTGAGCAGAAGAACCAGGGTCATGCTTCTGAGCTGATGGAGCAGATATGCCGGGTGTTCGACACCATGGGCATGACCGTTTTACTCGATGCCCAGCCGTATGGAAAGCGTAAGGACGGTCTCGATCAGAAACAGCTGATCAAGTTCTACGAGAAATACGGCTTCAAAGTCGCCGACGCAGACCACGGACAGATCTTGATGGAGCGTACCCCTCGCACCTGAAACATGGCCTGTAATGAGACCTACTACCGAAAGGAAAACCATGAACAGGTTCCTGACCAACCTCCGCCGTCAGGCCGAGGAGAACCCCGTCATCGCCATCGGCGTGGGAGCAGCCGCAGTCACCGCACTGTCCAAGCTCCTATCCGCCAGCAACGAGAACCGGAACTCCAAGGCCTGGGCTAAGGAAGTCAACCGACGCGTGGCAACCAGCCGCTACAAGTAGTCCCACAAGAGCTAAGTCCCACGGGATTTAGCTTTTGCTCGCATGGATCGCACGGGTTGTAATGAGACCTACTACCCAAGGAGACACCATGAGTCCCGACCCCAAGTTCGCTTTCGTGATCGAGAACCACGTCACGTACCGACTGGCCTGTGCCGTGTGGCCCCATCTGACCGAGTTGACATTCGAGCAAGTTCGCAACAACTTCCTCGTCTTCGACGACCCAGATGGCAAGCCCGCGCTGTACAGCCCAGGCGCTGCTGCTGACAACTTCCGATACATCGAAGACGGACCCCAGATCGTCCTCAAGAAAGTCACCCTCACCGAGTAACTCAAAGGGAGGGATGCTACACAGCATCTCTTCTTTTCTTAGGAGGAATTGTGAAACTTCAACTTTGGGTTTGGGGACTCATAGTTGTTTTGTACGCGGCAATAGTGATAAGTCTTATTCTAAGGAGGTGAACTATGACTCTCAAGCCCCATCAGGAAGAAGCACTACTCAAGATGCACAACGGCTGCATTCTGGCTGGTGGGACGGGAGTCGGTAAGTCCTACACCGCTGCTGCGTACTACATGAAGCGGGAGGCGCCCAAAGCGGTCTACGTCATCACGACAGCCAAGAAACGAGACAGCCTTGACTGGGCTGAGGAGTTCGCTCGCTACGGTGTGGGTCGTACTGCGTCCGTAGCCGGCTTGCTCACCGTCGACAGCTGGAACAACATCAACAAGTATGCGGAGGTCAAGGATGCCTTCTTCATCTTCGACGAGCAGCGTCTGGTTGGATCGGGCGCATGGACTAAAGCGTTTATCAAGATTGCTCGGCATAATCGGTGGATTCTGCTCAGTGCTACCCCTGGGGATACCTGGCTGGATTACATACCTGTCTTTGTTGCTAATGGTTTCTACCGTAACAGGACAGAATTCAAGCGGGAACACGTCATCTACAACACCTACAGCAAGTTCCCAAAGGTCGAGCGATACACAGGCGTAGGGAAGCTTGTACGGCTGCGTAACAGCCTACTGGTGCAGATGCCGTACATCAGGCACACACGACAGATTTCTAAGATCGTCTCAGTCGACTACGATCGAGACCTATTCGATAGGGTGGTGAATGACAGATGGCATGTATACGAGAACAGGCCGTTGAGGGACGTAGCGGAACTCTTCATTGTGATGAGGAAGGTTGTCAATTCCGATTCGACCCGGCTAACGGCTATCCAGCGACTCCTGAAGGTACACCCGAAACTGATTGTCTTCTACAACTTCGACTACGAGCTCGAAGCGTTGCGGAGTTTGTCCAGCAGGATAGAGATGCAGATCGAATCGAAGCCGGCGAAGATCCGCTCGATGTCATCCAGGACGCAGAAGAGCGAAAGCGAGAGCAACGACTCGGAGAACTTGGAGTCTCTGAGGACACCATCCAGTGGCTCAAGGACGAGCTCAGGACCTACGTCATCGCAGCTCTCGAAGAGGAGACTCACAAGCGAAACCTCGAAGAGTACAAGCGAGAGTGGAACACCCCCATCGGACGAGTCAGGAGCATCACTGAAACAGATGACGGCCTCTTCGTTGATGCAGTCCTCGATCCAATCCTCCAAGGAGAAGGATCCGTCTACATCACTCCCGACGGAGACATCAGAGATGAAGACCTCAAGGCCCACGTCAACTGGCATAAAGAAGAAGGACACAACTTTTGCCATTGCCGAAAGGAACGGCCACAAGCACCAGGCGATCCCGAACACGGATAGCTGGCTGTACCTAGTCCAGTATCAGGCAGGTGCGGAAGGGTGGAACTGCATCTCCACAGACGCCATGGTCTTCTACAGCATGACGTACAGCTACAAGAACTTCCACCAGGCCCATGGACGAATTGACCGACTTAACACACCTTATACCAATCTCTACTACTATGTGCTTAAGTCCAAGTCTCTCATCGATGTGGCCATCGCAAAGTCGTTGAAAGCCAAAAAGAACTTCAACGAGTCCGATTTCGCCCGTTCTGAGTAGATAAAGAGTTAATATCTACTGTCCGATTTGTCATTTCTGCCAAAAACAGGGGTACAAAAACTCTTCACGCGAGGTTAGTTAATATCTAGATATTACATAGACCTCTATAGAAACTTTTTGTACAAGAAATCTTGGCAGATCGAAGGGAGGCTCATGAAAGAGCAATGGCGCACAATCCCCGACTTCCCCTCCTACGCCGTAAGTGATCGCGGCAGGATCATGAACACGTACTCGGATCACATCAAGGTCGCCAGCATCAACCAGCAAGGTATACCTCATGTGCTCCTCTCTGAGGGTGGTGAGCATCACCGCAGAGTTGTAGCACTGCTGGTAGCCAAGGCGTTCTTGGAACCTCCGCCAGTTACATGGCAGCACGCATCTCCAATCAACCTGGATGGTGACCGGACCAACAACTGTGTAGAGAATCTGGAGTGGAGACCCAGATGGTTTGCGATCCGGTACCACCAGCAGTTCCTCAAGGGCATGGCATTCGGATTCACGGGTGGTGTGCAGCTCATCCAGACAGGGGAGATCTTTGAGGACGTCCGTGATGCTGCTCTCAAGTATGGATTACTCGAGAACGACATCATCGTGTCTGCTCATACAGCTACGCCAGTCTTCCCTCAGTGGTTGGAGTTCCAGCTCCTTCCTCAGTAGGCATAGATATTCCCACGCGCACCATTCGCGGTATATAATAGAAGGGAAGGAATGTGATTGCCACATTGTATCTCAAATTTGCTGAAAGGAGACAACATGCTTGAGAGAACGTATCAAACGCGTCTCATCAAGAAGTTGTATCGGGCATTCCCTGGCTGCGTCGTTCTGAAGAATGACAGCGGATACCAACAGGGCATCCCCGATCTCTCCATCTTCTACGGCATTCACTGGGCCTGGCTTGAGGTTAAGCCGAAGCGGCCTCTAGGACCTGAGGATTATGAGGTGAACCAGGAGTATTTCATCGACCTGGCTTCTCAGATGTCCTTTGGTGCCTGCATCTATCCCGAGAACGAAAAGGAAGTCCTACATGCTCTTCAACAAGCATTCAGATCTCGTAGGCCGGCACGCGTTTCTCAGCGCCAGTAAGTACCACTGGGTAAACTACTCAGACGAGAAGCTCGACCGTATGTTCATGGGTGCCATGACTGCACAACGAGGGAGTGAGCTTCACGCCTTCGCAGAGATGGCTATTCGTTTGGGACAGAAGATGCCTACCAAGCGAACAACCATGAACATGTATGTGAATGAGGCTATCGGGTACCGCATGACACCTGAGGTTCTTCTTCACTACTCAGACAACTGCTTCGGAACTGCAGACGCTGTCTCTTTCCGTGCAAACAGGCTGAGAATTCATGACCTTAAGAATGGGGTCACCGCAACGTCCATGATGCAGCTCAAGATCTATGCTGCGTTGTTCTGCCTCGAGTACCGGTTCAAGCCGGTCGACATCAACATCGAGCTGCGCATCTACCAGAACAACGATGTCATCACCGAGATCCCTGATCCCGACGAGATCACCCACATCATGGACAAGATCATTTCGTTCGACAAGCGCATCAACGCAATCCGAATGGAGGCAATGTCGTGATCATCGAAGAGGATGACTACTTGGCGCACTACGGCATCCTCCGCAGGTCGGGCAGGTACCCGTGGGGTTCTGGTGGATCTGTAAACGTTCGGAGTCGAAACTTCCTTGATCACCTCGCAGAGATGCGACGTGCAGGGATGTCAGACACCGAGATCGCTCGAGGCGTTGGTATGACGAGCACTGAGTTTCGTGCAGCCAACACCATCGCCAAGAATGCTGCCCTGCAGGCAGACATCAACCAGGCTCAGCGGTTGAAGGCGAAGGGCATGTCGAACATCGCAATCGGTAAGAAGATGGAGCGGAATGAGTCATCCGTTCGTGCTCTTCTTGCATCTGGAGCAGCAGACCGCGCCAATCTCCTTCAGTCTGTGTCAACCAAGTTGCGGGATGAGGTTGACAAGAAGGAGATCATCGACATCGGTAGTGGTGTTGAGAACTGGCTTGGTGTCGCCAAGGACAAGCTGGCTGTTGCTGTAGCCATGCTCAAGGAAGAGGGCTACACGGTTCATAAGTTCAAGAACCCTCAGGTTGCCACCGGCAAGAACACTGAGTACAAGGTTCTCGCCAAGCCCGGCATGACTCAGAAGGATGTCTGGCTTCGACGCAATGATGTGCAGCAGGTCATGGATCGTTCGGATGATGGCGGTCGTTCGTTCTCCAAGACTCTCCCGCCTCTGTCCATCAGTTCGAAGCGCCTGGCTATCCGCTACAAGGAAGATGGCGGAGACAAGCTTGACGGTGTTGTTTACGTCAGGCCTGGCGTTGCTGATCTCTCGCTCGGAGCCAAGAGGTATGCACAGGTCCGCATTGCCATCGATGGTACTCACTACATCAAGGGTATGGCGATGTACAAGACTGACCTCCCCAAGGGTGTAGACCTCGAGTTCAACACGAACAAGACCAGCACCGGCCGCAAGCTCGATGCGTTGAAGGAGATGGATAAGGACCCCGACAGTCCTTTCACATCTCAGATCCGTGATCAGCTCAAGTCAAGAGATCCGAAGACAGGTGTCGAGAAAGTAACCTCGGCAATGAACATCGTCTACGGTGAAGGTGACTGGGACGATTGGTCAAAGAGCATCTCGTCGCAGGTTTTGTCCAAGCAGACTCCCAAGCTTGCTAGGGCACAACTCGACATGACCTATCAGAGCCGAAAGAATGAGCTCGACACGATCATGGCTCTCACGAATCCGACCGTTCGTAGGCATCTCCTCGAGAAGTTTGCGGAAACCACGGATTCTGCTTCTGTTCACATGAAGGCTGCTCATCTTCCTCGTCAGAGGTCGCAGGTCATCCTTCCAATCACCACCATGAAGGACACTGAGGTATACGCTCCGAACTTCAAGAATGGCGAGCGTGTAGCTCTCATCCGCTATCCTCATGGCGGAACCTTCGAGATTCCTGAACTCACTGTGAACAACAGACATCGAGATGCAAAGCGTCTTCTAGGAGATGCGCAGGATGCAATCGGTATCAACGCCAAGGTGGCAGAACGTCTTTCTGGGGCAGACTTCGATGGGGACACAGTTCTCGTCATTCCTCAGACACCTGGCCGAGAGCTGAAAACAAGCCCTGCTCTTGCTGGTCTTCAGGGATTCGACCCAATCGCAGAATACCCTGCTTATGAGGGAATGAAGCGAATGGATTCCAGAACCAAGCAAACTCAGATGGGTCTGGTTTCGAATCTCATCACAGACATGACCATCCAAAGGGCCAGCACAGACGACATCGCTCGTGCAGTGCGGCATTCCATGGTGGTCATCGATGCAGAAAAGCACAATCTCAACTGGAAGCTTTCTGCAGAAGTAAACGGAATCGCTGCCTTGAACAAGAAGTACCAGAACCGAGCTCAGGGTGGTGCATCAACCCTGATTTCAAGAGCTAGTTCTGAGAAGCGGGTTCCTGAAAGGGTGCCCCGTTCCATGACTAGAGGTGGCCCTATAGACAAGGCCACTGGAGCATTGGTGTTTGAGCCCACCAATAGGGTGACTGTAGGCAGGGATGGCAAAATTAACCCCCGCACTACCAAGTCAACTAAGTTGGGTGAAGAAACCGATGCACATGCCCTTGTTTCAAAAGATGGGGGCACTCTCATTGAGAAGGTCTATGCAGACCACTCAAACAAGCTCAAAGCGATGGCGAATGTTGCTAGAAAAGCCGCCGTCACCACACAAAGTACCCCCTACTCTCCCAGTGCAAAAGTGCACTATAAGGCAGAAGTTAGTTCTCTGGTAGCTAAGCTTCATCTAGCTGTCAGTAATAGGCCTTTGGAGAGGCAAGCTCAGCTATTGGCCAATGCCAAGATCGCTGCTAAGAAAGCAGCTAATCCGAACATGGATGATGATGATCTGAAGAAGGTGAAGTACAAGGCCTTGGCTGAGGCACGTCATGCAACAGGTGCTGATAAGCAGCAGATAGACATCACTCCTACAGAGTGGGCTGCTATACAGGCTGGTGCAATCACCAATCACAGACTCACAGAGATCCTTCGTAATACAGACCTTGATAAGGTCAAGGCTCTGGCCACACCTAGGGTAGCAACAGTGATGACAACAGCTAAGCAGAACAGAGCTAAGCAGATGCTTGCATCAGGCTACTCTGCTGCTGAAGTTGCTGAGCACCTAGGCGTCGCCGTGTCCACACTCAAGAGTAGTGTGATCAGAGAGGAAGAGTGAGACACATGGTACAACACATGTTGACCACTGTTGACAATCCTTTCGATCCATTCACTCAGTTTGATGAGTGGAACGCATATGACGTAGCTGCTGGGTACAACACAACATCCTTTCTAGCAAGGGTGATTCGTACATCAGTAGAGATGTCAGAAGCAGATCAGGATCTCGAGTATGAGTCAGCAGTTGATGAGATTGTAAGGGAGAACGTCCTTGGCCTCTATCGTAAGGTAGAAGTTTCAAGAGAAAATTCCTAAACTTTCTCATCTGCTTGAGTTGTTTGTGGTTTGAGGATTGGAGAGGCGAAAGATGTGGGGGGAGGGGGGTCTCGCAAAAACTACCCCCCTCCTGCATCGCCGCCCTCCTAAAAATTTCCCCGGGGGGATATTTTCCACAGACAATCCACTTTCCATCACGGTAAGACACCTGTAAAACTCCCCTCATCGTAAGGAAAACTCATGGACAAGGTCTACGCACTTTTGTTTTCGGTCGCATGCATCCTGCTTTTGATCGATGCGTTCGCCGGATCGTCGGAGAAAACCTTCGTCGCACGTCTTCTGCCGCTCGGTCTGTTCTTCGCCGTCCTCGTTTGGGCGATCCAGGCCTGGAAATCGATCTAGCCGCGCCCAACCACTAGGGGAAGGAGGCGTTATGGCTAACCGCAGCAGTTCTGAAGAAGTCAAGAAGACTCGGCGGCCACCCGCAACGTCTCCTGAGGGTCGAGAGAACCAACTGATCTCGCTTTCGGTAGATCTAGCTGAGAAACAGCTCCGTGAAGGAACTGCATCCTCTCAGGTGATCACTCACTTCCTCAAGATGGGCTCTACGCGCGAGAAGCTCGAGCAAGAGCGGATCGGCGAGGAAGTAACACTCCTCAAAGCCAAGGCTGAGGTCTTGGCGTCCGAGGGTCGCATGGAAGGCTTGGTCAAGGATGCTCTCGACGCGATGCGCTCCTACACAGGAGCTGAGCCGACGGAGACGTTCGATGATTAGGTCATACAGCGAGCTCTCGCAGCTTGACGGGCTGGAGGAACGCTATTGTTACCTGGCTCTTCGGAGTGAAGTAGGGATAGCGACCTTCGGGACGGAGCGTTGGTTGAACCAGCGCTTCTACACGTCCAGAGAGTGGCGGCAACTTCGACACTTCGTCATCGTTCGTGACCAAGGATGCGATCTGGCAGTTCCAGGATTCGACATTCACACGAAGCTTATCATCCACCACATGAACCCTGTGACGGTCGATGACATCACAGATGGTGATGGGTCAATACTCGATCCTGAGTACCTCATCACCACAACTCTTCGTACGCACAACGCCATTCACTACGGAGACGAGCGACAGCTTCCACGTCAACTCGTTCCTCGTCGTCTTGGCGACACACAACTATGGTAGGGGGCACTCATGGCACACACGCGACTTCCGAAGAACCTTCCCGAGATCCTTCGTAGTTACGGCCTCAAGGTCGTCGTCAGTCCTGGCTGGTACGAGCGAGGCCGGCCGGAGTCAACCGGAGACTTCGACCCGGTAGGCGTTCTGTGCCACCACACGGCAACCACTAAGTCGGTCCCGACTTCGAATGTCGTAAACCTCCTCGCCAAAGGACGCGCTGATCTGCCGGGTCCTCTGTCCCAGACAGGTCTTGATCGAGACGGCACCGTCTACTTGATCGCAGCCGGTCGTTGCAACCATGCGGGTGTAGCGAAGATGGCGGGTACGGTTGCAGGTGGCGACGGTAACGCGTTGTACATCGGCATCGAGGCGTTCAACGACGGACGTGGAGAGCCCTGGCCGAAGGCGCAGATGGATGCCTACGTCTTGCTGTGTGCAGTGCTCAGTGTCGAGGTCACCGAGAACTCCCACAAGACCGTCAACGGTCACAAGGAGACCAGCGTCACCGGGAAGATCGACCCTCGGTTCGACATGGACGACTTCCGGATCCTGGTCGAGAAGAAGATGGTCGAGATCACCAAGCCAGCTCCTCCGGTGACCCCAACGAAGAAGCCAAGTCGGGGCAAGAACGTCGACGAGGCGATCAAGGCTCTTCGAGCTGCAAAGAAGGCCACCAAGTCGGAGGCCAAGCAGAAGAAGATCCAAGCCGCTCTTACTCTTCTACTGAAGATCAAGAGTTCCTGACAAACAGTCAAAATGAGTAGCGAAAGAAGGAGGTGACCACCATGACGGAAAGCATTCTCACAAGCACCAAGAAGATCCTTGACCTCGAGGAGAGCTACACGGCGTTCGACCTCAACATCATGACCCACATCAACTCGGTGTTCTCAACTCTGAACCAGCTGGGCATCGGACCGCCCGAGGGCTACCGAGTCGAGGATGCTACCGACACGTGGGCTGACTTCATCGGGACCGACCCGCGTCTTCTCAACGTGAAGACCTACACCTTCCTTCGAGTCAAGCTACTCTTCGACCCTCCGCCGACTTCGTTCCACACGACCTCGCTCAAGGAGCAGATCCAAGAGCTCGAGTGGCGTCTCAACGTCCAGCGAGAAGAGACAGCATGGGTCAGCCCCGATCCTGACGAGCTGCCTGATGACCTCGAGGTCATCGATGGCGGAAGCGCGTAGGAGGAAACGTGCAGATCATCAAGCTACGTAGGGATGTCTCCTACGACTGGGACACGAAGAATCCGATTCTGGAGGAAGGCGAGCCTGGTGTCGAAACCAACACAAACAGGTTCAAGATCGGCGATGGAACCTCACGTTGGTCGGAGCTTCCGTACTTCACGCCACTTGCGCCTGATGGCGCGTCGGACGAGGCGATCCTCGCCCACATCAACGCGGCTCTGCCGCACCCCGTCTACGATGACGGGCCATCGTTTGTGCTCCTCTACGAGAATGCGAAGGTGTGATCATGTCGCTTCAAACAAGGATCAGTGACCTGATCACAGCGATCGGCACTGACATCAAGTCCATTCGGGCTCTCATCACCGGTTCTGGCACGGGTACCACTCTGGCCGCCCTCACCACGACCGACAAGACCAGTCTCATCGCAGCAATCAACGAGGTTCAGTCGGAGGTGGGCGGTGGCGGATGGTCTGCAGTCGATGCATCCGAGACGGTCAAGGGCATCGTCGAGCTGGCAACTCTGGCTGAGACGGCCACTGGAACCGACTCCACGCGCGCGGTCACGGCTGCGGGCGTACGTCAGGAAAGGACAGCCCTCAAGGCAGAGATCCTAGGCGCCGGTGTTCCTGGCGCTCTCGACACTCTGGACGAGCTGGCTGCTGCTTTGGCCGACGACGCCAACTATGCAGCTTCAGTCACGACTGCGCTGTCGAACAAGCAGCCTCTCGACGCAGACCTGACGTCCATCGCCGGCCAGACCTCTGCTGCAGACAAGTACCTGTACGCCACGGGTGCTCAGACGTGGACGCTTGGCACGATCACTTCCGCAGCTCGCGGTCTGCTTGACGACACGGATGTCGCCACCATGCGCGCAACTCTGTCTGTCTACTCCCAGACAGAGCTCGGCAACCCCGAGACGGACCTCGTCGCTCTCTACACCACTGCGAAGGCGTGAGTCTTCAGACACGTCTTGATGCACTGATCGCAGAGATCGGCGCCGACATCAAGGCGCTTCAGGATGCAGCAGGTGGCGCCGGCACCAAGGTCAGTGACTTGCCATCGGCGACACTTCCTCTGACGGGCGCAGAACTGATCCCGGTTGTTCAAGGTGGAGTGTCGAAGAAAGCTACACCGGCCGATCTCGGTGAGATCTCGAAGTGCATGGGTAGCTCGCAAACAAACAACACCATCACCCCAGCAAGTGTCACTGAGCTGGAGCTGACAGTTGCTCCCGGCAGTTATCTCGTGAAGTACTGGCTCTGCTACCAGACAGCTGCGACGACTACTGGCATTCAGTTCCATCTCGATCACAGCGGAACAGTAACCCGGAATGTCGGACATCGATACGAGCTGACGACTGGTGCTGCAGCGGCAACAGGCATATCTGACCAGGCAACAACTGCAACTGCTCAGATGATGGAGGGCAAGGGCCATCGTGCTGACAACACTCCTGGCGGTTTCACTCAGGGTGTCGACACGGCCAACGCCGACATGTTCGCTGTCCTCGAGGCCATCGTCGTTGTGACGGTTTCCGGCACTCTCAAGCTCATGTTCGCTAGCGAGGTTGCCAGCTCGAACGCCGTCATGCAGCCTGGTTCTGCAGTCACTCTCAAGAAGGTGGGCTAACTATGCGATACCGCGTTGACTACTACCTTCGATGCGACACCCAAGCCCAAGCGATCGCTGTCTCCATGAATGCCGAGACGGCCATCATCAACGAGGACAACGCGTACGAGCGCGCGCACGGGCCTGAGATCTTCCAAGACGGAGATCTCCACTTCAAGTGGATGGCTACCGGCGGCGGATGGTTTTCCACCCAGCAGAAAGCGCGTCGTCTTCAGCGGAACATCGAGACGTCGATGAACAACGATGTTCGGGTTCTTCCCGGCTCCGTAGTCGAACTTCATCCGTGCAACAACGAGGACTCATCGGCATGCCTTCCGTCTGAGGTCGAGCGCATCATCAAGGCGGCGTAATGTCGCGGCAATTCGACGGCGTCGACGACATCCTGACCGTTGCCCACGGTACCGAACTGAACCTGACCGCATGGACTGTCGCTTTTTGGATCAAACGTACAAGTGCGGGCGAGGGCGACTATCGAATCTGCGGTAAGGCTGCAGGAACGGCGGCCGGCTGTCTACAGGCAACTGGCCAATCGGGTGATGTGACCATGCTTCGTGGTCGTCAAGCAGCTGGTGGTGGCTCACACTACGTGGCCATCAGTGCTACTGGGATCATCCCGGCATCCTCATGGAAGTGTCGCTTCGTGACATACGCTGCTGGACCAGGTCCTATCGCCATCTACGAGTACGACGGCGTGGATGTGCAGGAAGTTAGCTATTCCTCGGCTCCAGGTGGTGCTGCAGCAATTGCTTTGAACTCAGATCCGCTCTACATCGGCAACACGTCGGATGGATCGAACACACTCGGCGGTCTTCTAGCCTTCTTGGCCATCGACAACACTGTCTGGAACAACGCCAAGATGTTGGAGTTTGCCGAAGGAGCTCTCCCGGCGGACACGAACTTCTTCTGGCGAATGGATGAAGCCGGCGCGTCGATTCCGAACTCTGGGACGATCTCTGGTTATGCCGCCACCGTCAGTGGAGCGATTCTGTCTGTCGATGACCCGCCCGAGTTGTACTCGAGCTACGTTCCACCCGAAGGCCCCATCGCTTTGGAGTCTGGTGGCCCAATGCTGCTGGAATCTGCTGGCTCTTATCTTCTAGATCCGTAAGGAGGAGGTCTCATGTACTACATCAAGTTTCGTAAGGGCTCTGCTGCTCAGTGGACCACCTCAAACCCAGTACTTGCGGATGGTGAGCCAGGGTTCGAGCGAGACACCAACCGGTTGAAGATCGGGAATGGCGTCGACACGTGGGCGGATCTCGACTACTACGTGGACACCGACGCCGTCCAAGCTCTCATCGACGCCGCCATCGAGGATCTCGAAATCGACCTCGGCGACGGCACACAAGGCCCCCAAGGTGAGCCTGGCGAGCCTGGTCCTGCGGGCCCCATCGGTGCCACAGGCGCAACGGGTGCAACTGGCCCCACAGGTCCTGCCGGACCTCAAGGAAACCAGGGAAACCCAGGTGCACCAGGAACGATCGTTCTTCCAGTAGGAACGGATATTTCTCCGTATCCGGACGGCTCAATCATCTTCTTCTATACTCCTTAGGAGGAGATAATGGGCTCTGTACTTTGGGATTACGACTTCAACGAGTACAGCACTGGAGACAACGCACTGTCTGACGGAAGCTGGTCCTCCATCGGAGCTGGTGCCAGTTGGAGATACTACTGGGATGGCTCCAGCTACCACGTTCTGTACGAGAACGGTTTCACCGGCAGTCCAGTCATGCTCGTTCGACCAGCGTCGAGAAACGTGGATATTTCGTGCAAGCTCAAGCTTTCTGGAGCTCCGGAAGACGCTCTCCACGCGGTCCATGGCGTTGTAGCACTCTGTGCCGACGCAAACAACTTCGTCGCCTACGAAGCTGTGAAGCATGACGGCAGCCTCCCAGGAACATCCGGCGCTGAGAACAAACACGTCATCTACGTTCGATCCTCTGGGGTAGAACGCACGATTCTGTCGAAACCTGCCTCGTTTAACCATGACCAGGAGTACATCTTCCGCATGTTGGTCGTAGGTAAGACTATGACCGTCTGGGTAGATGGGGTAGAGATCGGTAAGGGTGAATTCACCGATCTGGAGAACACCACGCTTACGTCGAACCGAGCAGGAGTAATTCAGTACGCCGGTTTCCCGTTCTGGGACTGGGTCAAGGCCGAAACAGTCGACGGGTTCTTCTACAAGGACGAGGGCCGCGTGTACCCGCTTACTCTGGGCGGAGCCAAGATCGGCGGCGTTCTCAAGACCACCACCGTGGAGATCAAGGACTAGGGAGGAGGTAGGAATGGATGCATTGGAGAAAGTTCTCGCGCATTACGGCGTCAAGGGAATGCGTTGGGGCGTCCGTAGGCGTTCGACATCGTCAGGACCAACAGGCCACGTCACCATCAAGGCGATTCCGGGCCACAAGATCAAGGTCAGTGGCGGATCGGGCGTCAAGATCTCTGAAGACGCGGTTCGTGCTGTTGCCAACCGACAGGTTGCCAAGAAGAGCGGCACTCACGCCCTTCCCAACGACGAACTCAAGGCCCTCGTGACTCGGATGCAGATGGAGCAGAACTACAAGCAGCTCCTCGAGAAGCAGCCGAAGAGTCTCACGACTCAGGCGACCGACTTGATCATCAGCACGGGTCAGGACGAGGTTGCCAAGCTGGTCACGGGCAAAGACACCCTATTCCTCCGCCAGATCCTGGACTCGGGTGGTGGAAGGCACAGAAAGAAGTAGAAAGGAGGGTTGACATGGGTCTATCAAACACGGCCACGCCGGTTTACTACGGCCAGTTCCGCGAAGCGGTGATTCGGGGCGACATCCCAGTGTGTCGGGAGATCGCACAAGAGATGAACCGCATTGATGCACTCATCGCCAACCCGCTCATCTACTACGACGACCAAGCCGTTGAGGGGTTCGTTCGGTACTGCGAGAACGAGCTTACTCTTACCGATGGAGGTGATCTGCATCTCCTCCCAACGTTCAAGCTCTGGGCAGAGCAGATCTTTGGGTGGTTTTACTTCGTCGACCGGACTGTTTACCAGCCGTCGGAAGATGGTCATGGTGGTCAGTACACCGTCAAGACCTTGAAGAAGCGGTTAACAACAAAGCAGTACCTAATCGTTGCCCGAGGTGCTGCTAAGTCGATGTATGCGTCCTTCATCCAGTCATATTTCCTCAACGTGGACACGTCGACAACCCATCAGATCACAACAGCACCAACCATGAAACAAGCAGAAGAAGTCATGTCCCCGATACGCACGGCCATCACACGCGCGAGGGGCCCTCTGTTCAAGTTCCTTACAGAGGGTTCGATGCAGAACACGACGGGCTCTCGAGCTCTTCGTGTCAAGCTGGCTTCGACAAAGAAGGGCGTTGAGAACTTCCTCACCGGCTCGTTGCTTGAGATCAGGCCGATGTCGATCAACAAACTTCAGGGTCTTCGACCCAAGATCTCCACCATTGACGAATGGCTCTCCGGAGACATCCGAGAGGACGTCATTGGTGCTGTCGAGCAGGGTGCTTCTAAGCTCGACGACTATCTCATCGTTGCCATCAGTTCAGAAGGAACTGTTCGTAATGGCAGCGGTGACACCATCAAGCTGGAGTTGGCGACCATCCTAAAGGGCGACTATTTGGCGCCTCATATTTCGATCTTTCACTACAGGCTCGACGAGATCGAAGAGGTAGCTGACCCATCGAAGTGGATGAAGGCTCAGCCCAACATCGGGAAGACGATCTCCTACGAGACCTACCACCTGGATGTTGAGCGTGCAGAAAAGGCTCCGGCCACAAGGAATGACATCCTCGCCAAGCGCTTTGGTATCCCCATGGAGGGATACACATACTTCTTCACCTACGAGGACACTCTCCCGCACCCGCGCGCAAGCTTCTGGCAGATGCCCTGTGCTTTGGGGGCCGACTTGTCAATGGGTGACGACTTCTGTGCGTTCACGTTCCTCTTCCCACTCCGGAATGGATATTTCGGCGTCAAGACTCGTAGCTACATCACGACTCTTACGTTGTCGAAGCTTCCGGGTGCTCTTCGGATGAAGTATGACGAATTCGTCAGGGAGGGCAGTCTTCATGTAATGGAGGGCACCGTTCTGGACGTGGATGGTGAGGTTTTCGACGACGTCGACGCCCACATCCTCGCCATGCAGTACGACACTCGTGCTTTCGGTTACGACCCGTACAACGCGAAGCCGTTCGTAGAACGGTGGACCTCTGAGAATGGTCCGTTCGGTGTTGAGAAGGTAATCCAGGGTGCACGGACTGAATCCGTGCCTCTAGGTGAGCTCAAGATCCTTGCCGAGGAGAGAATGCTCATATTTGACGAGGATCTCATGTCTTTCACGATGGGTAACGCCATTACGCTCGAAGACACGAACGGAAACCGCAAACTTCTCAAGCGGCGGCAAGAAGAGAAAATCGACAACGTGTCCGCCTTGATGGACGCTTATGTCGCCTACAAGGCCAACAAGGAGGCGTTCGAATGACAATTTTCACGGAAGGGGGTGACACATGGGAATCAGAGATCGTCTAGTGCATGCATGGAACGTGTTTCTCAACGACGATTACGACCAGAGAAACCCCTTCGGAGAATCAGGTTCCAGCTACAGCACCCCTCCAAGTCGGCCTCGCATTCGTATCGGCAGCGAAAGAACCATCATCGCGTCGATCTACACACGAATGGCGGTCGATGTGGCGGCAACGTCGATTCGACACGTTCGTCTCGACGACGAGAAGCGGTACAAGGAAGAGATAGAGAGTGGTCTGAACAGCTGTTTGTCTCTTGCTGCGAACTTGGACCAGCCGGGTCGAGCTTTTCGACAGGACATCGCGATGTCCTTGTTCGAGAATGGAGTTATCGCTGTTGTTCCTGTCGACACAACGATCAATCCAGACTCAAGTGGTGGTTGGGACATCTTGTCGATGCGAGTCGGGACGATCGTGTCCTGGTTCCCGAGCAAGGTCAAGGTCAGCATCTACAACGAGCAGAATGGTCGCCGTCAAGAGGTCACTCTAGACAAGAAGTTCGTTGCGATCGTTGAGAACCCTCTCTACACCGTGATGAACGAGCCGAACTCGACTCTGCAGCGTCTCATTCGAAAGCTTGGCATCCTGGATGCCATCGATGAGCAGTCGGGTTCGGGAAAGCTCGACATCATCATCCAACTGCCTTACGTCATCAAGTCCGAGGGCAAGCGACAGCAGGCTGAGCAACGCCGGAAGGACATCGAGTTCCAGCTGAAGGGGAGCCAGTACGGTATCGCCTACACGGACGGTACCGAGAAGGTCACCCAGCTGAACCGACCGGCCGAGAACAACCTGATGAAGCAGATCGAGTACCTCGTCGACCTGCTCTACGCCCAGCTTGGGTTGACGCCCGAGGTGATGAACGGCACGGCTGACGAATCGGCCATGCTGAACTACTACGACCGAACGATCAACCCTATCCTCGACGCCATCGTCGAATCGATGAGGCGGTCGTTCCTCACAAAGACTGCCCGGACCCAGGGTCAGTCGATCGAGTACTACAAGGACCCGTTCAAGCTCGTTCCGATCTCACAGATGGCCGAGATCGCCGACAAGTTCACCAGGAACGAGATCGTGTCCTCCAACGAGATGCGTCAAGCCATCGGAATGAAGCCGGCCAAGGATCCGAAGGCGGACGAGCTTCGAAACAGCAACATGCCTCAATCGGAGCTCGGCACTCCGCCTCCTGGTGGATCGAAACCAGATCCAGAAGATCCAGAAGATCCACCACCAGCGGCGGCGCCAGCCGTCCCCAAGAAGTGAAAGGAGACTGTCAAAATGGAAGCAGATTTCAGCGGCTGGGCGACCAAGGTCGGCATCGAGTGCACTGACGGCCGCACCATCATGCGCGATGCCTTCAAGCACCAGGACACACAGCGTGTTCCGCTTGTCTGGCAGCACGGACACAAGGACCCGGAGAACGTTCTGGGCCACGTCGTCCTCGAGAACCGGTCGGAGGGTGTGTACTGCTACGGCTACTTCAACGACACGCCCAAGGCCAAGAACACGAAGCTCATCGTCGAGCACAAGGACGTCGAGGCTCTGTCGATCTGGGCGAACAAGCTCAAGGAGCAGGCTCGCAGCGTCATTCACGGTTCGATCCGTGAGGTCAGTCTAGTTCTGTCGGGTGCAAACCCGGGGGCCCTGATCGACCAGGTTCGCATCGCTCACGGTGACGGAACCGACGACTACGACGTCCTCGAGGACGAGGCCTTCATCTACACGGGTCTTCCGCTCGAGCACGAGGCCGGTCCTTCGGACGAGCTCACCGTGCAGGACGTCTACGACTCCATGACGGATGAGCAGAAGCTCGTCGTCGCGCACATGGTGGAGACGGCTCTCGAGGCTCAGGTTCAGCACGCCGACGAGGACAACAAGCCCGAGGGTGAAGAGCCCGACGGAGACAAGCCCGAGGGTGAAGAGCCCGAAGGAGACAAGCCCGAGGGTGACAAGCCCGAAGGAGAGCAGGACGGAGCGTCCGAAGGGGACGACGCCGGCACCACCGACGACACCAAAACCGAGGACTCCCTCGACCACCAGGAAGGTTCAGACATGACCCGCAACGTCTTCGATCAGAGTGACGCCGACACCGAGCGCCGGAACGGCCCCACCCTGTCGCACGACCAGCTCTCCACCATCGTGGACGACGGCTGGAAGATGGGCTCCTTCAAGGAGTCGCTCCTCGCCCACGCGGAGGAGTACGGCATCACCAACATCGAGCTCCTCTTCCCCGAGGCGCGGATGATCGACAACAAGCCGGAGTGGATCACTCGCCGGATGGAGTGGGTCACCACGGTGCTCGGCGGCGTCCGCAAGCTCCCGTACAGCCGCATCAAGTCGATGTCGGCTGACCTCACGCACGAAGAGGCGCGGGCCAAGGGCTACATCAAGGCCACGATGAAGAAGACGCAGTTCTTCGAGCTCGCCGGCCGAGAGACCACCCCGAAGACCATCTACAAGAAGCAGCAGCTGGACCGGGACGACATCGTCGACATCACGGAGCTCGACGTCGTCAACTGGATCTGGGGCGAGATGCGCTTCATGCTGAACGAGGAGATCGCGCGCGCGATCCTCGTCGGCGACGGTCGCGAGCCCGACGACCCCGACAAGATCAACGAGAACAACATTCGTCCGATCGCTCAGGACGCGACGTTCTACACGGACGTCGTCGACCTGCCGGCGAACATCAGCCCCGAGGCCCTCGTCGAGACCGTCATCCGGTCCCGCGAGCTCTACAAGGGTGCTGGCAACCCGGACGCCTTCATGACCCGTTCGATCCTGAACGACATGCTCCTCCAGAAGGACAAGATGGGCCGCCGGCTCTACCGCAACCGCACCGAGCTGGCAGCGGAGCTCGAGGTCAACTCCATCACGGACGTTCCGGCGATGGAGGGTGTCACCCGCGACGAGGGAGAGATCCAGATCCTTCTGGTCAACCTCTCCGACTACTCGGTCGGCACCACCAAGGGCGGCGAGATCTCGACGTTCGACGACTTCGACATCGACTACAACCAGTACAAGTACCTGATCGAGGGCCGGATGTCCGGCGCGCTGACGAAGCACAAGACTGCACAGGTCTTCGTGCGTGCGGACGGCACCCTCGTGACGGCGGACCTGACGGCGCCGACGTTCAACACCAGCACCGGCGTCCTGACCGTTCCGACCCAGACCGGTGTGGTCTACCGCAACGCCGAGACGGACGCAGTCCTGACCGCCGGTGCGCAGACCGCCATCGCGGCGGGTGCTTCGGTCGAGGTCGAGGCAGTCCCGGCCACCGGGTACTACTTCGAGCACAACATCGACACGGACTGGTCGTTCACCCGCAACCCGTAACCAGAAGGGCCCGACATGGCGAAGTTCTCAGGGAAAGTCGGGTACGGAGAGAACGTCAAAACCGCTCCTGGAGTATGGGCCGACGTCATCACCGAGAAGTCATATTTCGGAGATGTCATTCGGAATGTACGACAGTTGCGAGAGGCTCCGGAAAGTCTCAACAACGATCTCTCTGTCAGCAACTCAATCTCCATCGTTGCTGACGCGTACGCGAACGAGCACTTCCACGCCATCAGGTATGTCGAGTGGGCGGGGGCTCTGTGGACGGTTTCAGACGTCGAAGTCCAGAGTCCCCGCCTTCTACTGCGGCTAGGAGGTGTTTACAATGGCCCGAGGGCGGTCTGAGCTTCAAGCACTTTTGGAAGCTCTTCTGGGGTCAGACAACGTCTACTTCCAGCCTCCAACCAACACCATCATGCAGTATCCGTGCATCGTCTTCAAGCGAGACAGAGAATCGGTGCAGCATGCTGACAATCGCCGCTATCGGCACACCAAGGGGTACCAGGTCACCATCATCACAAAGGATGTCGACAGCGACATTCCTGAGAAGGTGGCAGAGTTGCCGTTGTGTTCCTTCGACAGGTTCTTCACGGCAGAAAACCTCAACCACGATGTCTACATCCTCTTCTTCTGAAAGGAACACAAGTAATGACCCAGATCCAGTGGGACCAGGTCGGTGAGCGGGTCGCAGAGACCGGTGTCGACCACGGAGTCCTGTACAAGCCCGACAACACTGGCGCCTACGTGGACGGTGTGGCCTGGAACGGCCTGACCGCCGTCACCGAGTCGCCCAGTGGTGCCGAGGCCAACGCGCAGTACGCCGACAACATCAAGTACCTGAACCTCGTCTCGGCGGAGGAGTTCGCCGGCACGATCGAGGCCTTCACGTACCCGAAGGAGTTCGAGGAGTGCGAGGGTGCGGTCGAGAGCGCCGGTGGCGTCCTGATCACGCAGCAGGCTCGCAAGTCCTTCGGCTTCTCCTACCGCACGCTCAAGGTCAACGACGTCGACGGGAACGACTACGGCGAGAAGATCCACCTCGTCTACGGTGCTCTCGCGACGCCGTCGGAGAAGGCTCGCAGCACGGTCAACGAGTCGCCCGAGCTCACGGCTCTCAGCTGGGAGTTCTCGACCACCCCGGTCGCGGTTCCCGACCTGAAGCCGTCGGCTCACCTGGTTCTCGACTCGACGGTCGTCGGCCAGGCTGCTCTCGACGACCTCAAGGAGATCCTGTACGGCACCGAGAGCGTCGACCCGCGTCTGCCGCTGCCGGCCGAGGTGATCGACCTCTTCGAGGGGACGACCACCGACGTCGACCTGGGTGTGACGGCCAGCCAGCCGTCGTACAACTCCAGCACGCACGTGGTCACCCTGCCCTCCGTCACCGGTGTGCAGTGGAAGGTCAACGGCGTCAACAAGGCCGCGGGTGCCCAGCCGGCACTCACGGTTGGTCAGACCGCCAACGTCGAGGCAGTGGCCCTGGCCGGCTACCGCGTCACCGGCGACGAGGACTGGTCGTTCGACTACTGATCGGCTAGCTGACGAGAGGGGGAGAGAGAGTGCTCACAATCACAGTTCTAGGTCCAGAGCACTGGGACGAGAAAGAAGAAGTGTTCACGTTTCCAGATGCTTTTGATCTGGAGCTGGAGCACTCTCTCTCCTCACTGTCAAAATGGGAGTCAAAATTCGAGAAACCGTTCTTGAGCTCTTCTGAGAAAACAACGGAAGAGACAATGTACTACCTCGAAGCCATGCTTGTGACTCCCAATGTTCCTCCGGAGGTTTTGGCCAGCCTCTCTGAAGAGAACATGATGGCGATCAATGACTACATCGGGGCCAAGATGACCGCCACCTGGTTCAGACCTGTCCCTGATGGCCCAAAGAGTCGAGAGATCATTACTGCAGAGCTGATCTACTACTGGATGATCCAGTTCACCATCCCGTTCGAAGCCCAGTACTGGCATCTCAACAAGTTGTTTACGCTCATTCGGGTCTGCAACGAGAAGCAGGTCAAGGCTAAGCCCATGAGCAAGGCCGAGATCGTCGCGCAGAACCGTCAGCTCAACGAACAGCGAAAGGCCCAGTTCAACACAAAGGGTTAGGAGGGAGGCATCCATGACCAAGCTTGTCTGGGGAGAAGAGAACCAGAGAAAGTATGAGGCAGGCGTTGATCAGGGTGTCTTCTACCCATCAAATGGCCCAGGAGTGGTTTGGAACGGCTTGGTAAGCGTCGACGAGACCATCGTTGGTGGGGAAGTCAACTCCTACTACTACGACGGCATCAAGTACGTCGACCTTGCCAGTACCAAAAACTTCCAGGCAGAGGTATCTGCCTTTTCGGCTCCGGCGGAATTTGCTCCGTGTGTCGGCGAACGCTCGGTTGTTCCGGGCTTTGTTCTTACAAGGCAGCCTCGCGACCGATTCGGTCTCTCCTACAAGACAGACCTCGGTGGAAGAGGCTACAGACTCCACGTGGTCTACAACGCCCTTGCGAGTCCAAGCGGGCGTACTCACACCTCGTTGACAGATACGCCATCCGTCGAAGCTTTGACCTGGACGATCGACGCGATTCCCCCAAGAAGTGAGACCTTCCGTCCATCAGCGCACTTCTCGTTCGATTCCACAAAGACGGACCCTGAGATCCTGGAAATTCTCGAGGTCTTTCTTTACGGATCATCCACAACAAGCCCTCGCCTCCCAAGCCTTGACGAGCTTCTTGATATCACGGAACTGTGGAGTCCGTTGATCATCGACCCGGAGTACGTCACCGGTCTTTCAGAGCTTGACCCGGGCATGGGCGATCTGTACAAGACCAGGGTAGCCGGAATTCACCGGGCGCTACCGAACACCCGACTGAAGAAGACGCTAACCAGCGGTCTATACAGAATGGAGTGAGCATGACCTACGAATTGTTCGCCGGCATCAACGACGACTACGAGTTTCCGCCTGAAGTTCGTGCTGCACTAGCGGCATCATCGGAGCTCAAGTACCAGACTCTCGCTCTGACCACGACCCAGAGAAATAACCTCTCTGGTGACGACCTGTGGGATGGTCGAGTGATCACGAACATCACCACTGACCGACTCAACCGCTACGACGCTGGCCTGGCTGAGTGGGTCGCCGTAGCTGATGAGCAAGACACACACCCCCAGATCGTCGCGAATGCCGCCGCGCGAGACGCGATCACAAGCCCATATTTGGGCAAGCATGTGGTGTTGAACGACACCAAGGTCGAATACGTCTGGGACGGTTCGATTTGGAGAGCAACCGCTCGAGGTGGTCCCGACATCACAGTGCAGATCGCCAAAGCATTCACCATCGGAAGCGCAGCCTTGCGAGTTGCATATCTGGGCGACAAGATGATCGCAGTTTCCGGCATCATCCCGGTCACCACACCAGACTCCGGCAACTTCCGTCTTTACGTGTACTCCGGTCTACCGCTGCCCGTAAACAGCTACACCAGCATTCCGGCTTGGTACCGCTTTACCAGCAACAACACCGTCCACAACTTCAACTTCCATGAAGATGGAGGTATGTGGGTCGCGGTTCCCAATGGAGGAACAGCAGCGGCTGGATGGACAAATGCCGCAGGTACGAACGACAGCGTCTGCATCAACGCCGTCTACAAGATCGCCTAGGAGGCGAAATGACTAAGCTTCGTTGGGACCAGGTTGGCGAGCGTCTCTACGAGGCTGGAGTCGACCGCGGCGTCTTATATTTGGCGGACAACAGTGGGGTTGTCTGGAATGGACTGACCTCTGTCGAAGAAGACATGAGCGATGATTCGTCGGAGCCAGTATATTTCGACGGAGTCAAAGTCAATGACAATCCTTCGACAGGGGACTTTTCAGCGACGCTCAGCGCCATCACGTACCCGGATGAGTTCGAGAAGTACGAGGGCGTCGAAGAGATCAGCGATGGTGTTTTTGTAGACGGTCAGAGTGCAAAACTCTTCGGCCTGTCTTTTCGAACGCTGGTCGGTAACGACATCGACGGTCTTGACCACGGCTACAAGGTGCACCTCGTCTACAACCTGACCGCGGTTCCAGGAAACAAGACTCGGTCAACTTTTAGTGACATCACCAGTCCCGCTGAGTTCACCTGGCAGCTGTCCGGTGTCCCGATGAGCGCCTCTGGATACAGACCGACTGCGCACATCATGCTGGACTCCCGATTCCTCCCTGCGGACGTCATTGAGGCGATCGAGGCTCTTCTCTATGGGACAGACGGTAGCGATACCACCACGTTGATATTTGACGGAGGTACGCCAACCGCATCTGGACCCGACATTCTCGATGGTGGTACGCCCAGCTCAGTGAATGAAGAGATTCCCGAGGAAGGTCTCGTAGTCTCTGCTGAGCCCAGACTGCCCTCGATCAATGAGCTCATGTCGATGGTGACTTTCTGGGACCCGAAGGACATCATTCCGCACACGGACACGGGCTTGGCGGAGCTTGTGGACACCGACATTGGCGATCTGACCCCGATCAAGGTGGCCGGCATATTTACCACCCTGCCGACCAGTCGTCTGGTCGAGACGAACGTCGACGGCGTCTTCGAACTGTCCATCTAGCTCCGGAGGAGGGGCAGTGATCTCGTACTCAGTGTCAGGTTCCGGAAACAGTACAGAGAAGTTTCTGAAAGCCATGATGACCAACGACTTGTTTCAGGGTTTGGAGCGTTTCGCCCAGATGGGTGTGGACGCGCTTCGTCAAGGAACACCGGTCGAAAGTGGTGTGACCAGAGACTCCTGGACCTACGAGATCCTCGATGATGGCAAGTCATATTCCATCATCTGGAACAACACGAATGTCGTTGCGGGACGCCCCGTTGCGATCCTTCTCCAGTACGGACACGGTACCGGCACTGGGGGATACGTCGAGGGGCATGACTACATCAACCCGGCGTTGCAGCCCCTGTTCGATCAAATCGCTGACGAGGTATGGAAGGTGGTGACCACAGCATGAGCAGCAGTGTTGACAGCAGAATCGTTTCGATGAAGTTCGAGAACACGCAGTTCGAGCGTGCGGCCACCCAGACCATGGGCACGATGGACAAGCTCAAAAAGACTCTCGACCCAGCAGGGTTGTCGAAGGGTCTTTCTACTGTCCAGAAGACCCTGAACGGTACCAACCTCAGCGTTCTCGAGGGCGGGGTCACTCGGATCAGCAAGAAGTTCCTGGCTCTGGGAACCGTCGCTGTAACCGCACTGACTCGAATCACGAACTCGGCTATCGACGCCGGCACTCGTCTCATCAAGTCGCTCACCATCGCACCGATTCAGAAGGGTCTCAAGGAGTACGAGACCACGCTGAACTCGGTGCAGACGATTCTCGCCAACACGGGGCTCAAGGGGCAGAAGGGTCTGGATAAGGTCAATGGGGCTCTCAAGAACCTCAACGACTACTCCGACAAGACCATCTACAACTTCTCCGAGATGGCCCGCAACATCGGTACGTTCACGGCCGCTGGCATCAAGCTGAAGCCTGCAACGTCCGCCATCAAGGGAATCGCCAACCTCGCAGCCGTCTCAGGCTCGAGCGCTGAGCAGGCCTCCACAGCCATGTACCAGCTCTCTCAGGCCCTCGCTAGCGGGTCTGTGAAGCTCATGGACTGGAACTCGGTGGTCAACGCCGGCATGGGCGGTAAGGTCTTCCAGGAGTCTCTGAAGGCCACTGCACGGGCACATGGCGTGGCTGTCGATTCCATCATCAAGAAGTCTGGCAGCTTCCGAGAGAGTCTGAAGGAAGGCTGGCTGGACAAGACGATTCTGACTGACACGCTGAAGCAGTTCGCTGGTGAGTACAGCAAAGCGGACCTGATCGCTCAGGGTTTCAGCCAGAAGCAGGCCCAGCGCATTCTTGAGATGGGCAAGACGGCTACGGACGCGGCCACCAAGGTCAAGACCATGTCGCAGCTCATCAACACCCTGCAGGAAACTGCGGGATCGGGTTGGGCCCAGACTTGGCAGCTCATCTTCGGTAACTTCGGCGAGGCCAAGAGTCTCTTCACCGGGCTGAACGACACTCTCGGTGGGATCATCAAGGCCAACGCAGACGCTCGAAACAAGCTCCTCGGGGACTGGAAGAAGCTTGGTGGTCGCACTGACCTGATCGAGGGCATCAAGAACATCTGGGAAGCACTCCTGTCCGTCATTCGACCGATCAAGGAGGCTTTCCGCGACATATTCCCGGCGATGACTGGGAAGCGTCTCGCAGAGCTCACTGAGAACTTCCGAGAGTTCACCGAGAAGTTGACTCTCAGCGGCCCGGCTGCCGATGCTCTGAAGCGCATATTTACCGGCGTCTTCGCAGTGTTCGACATCGGGTGGAGGATTCTCAAGGGCGTCATCGGCTCCTTCTTCAGCATGTTCGGCGTGGTGAACAACGGTACGGGTGGCGTTCTCGAGCTCGTTGCGAGCATTGCTGACGTCGTGACCGCTTTCCGCGACTGGCTCGTTGAGGGCGACAAGATCGGCCAGGTGTTCCAGTACCTTCGGGATGCTCGGGACCAGACGCTCGTACCCCTGGTGAACCTCGTCAGCAAGCTAGCCGAGGCTTTCGCCGAGCTTGTTAGCGGTGGAGGCGCGGCCTTCGGTGAAAAGCTGAGTTCTGCTTTCGGGAACATCGGCCCGATCATCGGGGCAGTTCTCGACAACATCGAGGAGCTCATCAACAAGCTCACCGGTGGAATCGGGAAGATCGACCTCAGCGGCATATTTGGAGACCTCGGAGGAGGCTCGGGAGACGCCGCATCCAAGGCCATCGACGGAGTTTCCTCATCCCTGGAAGGGGCTAAGGACGCTGCTGAGGGTGTCGACCACGCATTCGATGCGGTCGGGAATGCTCTCGTAGCAGTGAAGGACTTCGTCGTTCGTGCGGCCAAGGGCATCAAGGACGCATTCGTCACTGTCAAGGACGCGATCACAGGCGGTCTTGGTGGTGTCGGTATGGGGGACACCCTCGCCGTCATCAACACGGGCTTCCTCACGCTCCTATATTTGTCGATCCGCAAGTTCGTCAAGCAGGTCGGCGGAACGTTCCAGGAGCTCAAGAACGCGTTCAAGGCTGGTGGAGGAGTTCTCAACCAGGTCACAGCAAACCTCAAGTCGATGCAGACCGAGGTCCGGGCTCGTGCAATCTTCATGATTGCCGCGGCTTTGGCTCTTCTGGCAGCAGCCATCTACGTGCTGTCCAAGGTCGACACCGCAGAGCTTGCTAAGGGCCTGGGTGCTGTCGTGATCCTTCTGGGTGCTCTGACCGGCGCCATCTTGGCTCTTGAAGCCAAAACGAAGGGACTGGGCGCAGGACGTGTTGCACTCCTCGCGGGTGCGATGGTTCTGATGGCCGGAGCGGTTCTACTTCTCAGTGGGGCCGTCGCGCTTCTCGGTCAGATGGACTCGGCGACTCTTGCAAAGGGTCTCGGGTCTGTAACTGCAATCCTCGGCATCATCGTCGCAGCCTCTGCGGTTCTCAGCAAGACCGGAGGCGCTGCACAGATGGTGGCTGCGGCTGCAGCGATTGGGATCCTTGCGGTCTCTCTCACGTTGTTCGCAGGAGCTCTCAAGCTTTACGCATCGCTTGACACGATGATGATGCTCGAGGGCGGTCTGAAGGCTGCATTGGCAATCGCTGCCATCGGAATTGCCATGCGAGCGTTGCCGAAGGACATGCTCAAGAGTGCAGCATCGTTGGCGATTGTGTCTGCGTCGTTGCTTGTCATCGCCGGTGCCATGAAGATATTTGCGACTATGTCTGTCGAAGACATGGCCAAGTCACTCATCATGCTCGGCGGTTCACTCATGATCATATCTGTGGCTCTCAAGGCCATGGAGAAGTCCGTCAAGGGCGCAGCCGCGCTGCTTCTGGTGTCCGCTGCTCTGGCCGTGCTTGTACCAACGTTGGTAATCCTAGGCAATCTCGACGTGACAACGATCGCGACTGCATTGGGCGCTCTTGCAGGCATATTCCTCGTGCTTGCTGTAGGAGCGAAGCTTCTGGGACCAGCAGTTCCGGTTCTCGTTGCTCTGGCAGGAGCAGTTGCGTTGCTGGGTCTCGCTGTGGCTCTGATCGGAGGGGGAATGTTCCTCTTCGCTGCAGGCCTGGCAACCTTGGCAGCGTCGGGTATGGCTGGTGTCGCTGTGCTCACAGCAGCGGTCATCGCCTTCGCTCAGCTGCTTCCTCTGATCGCGCTGCAATTCGGCTTGGCCATTCGTGCCCTGGCCGCAGCGATCGGTGGATCTGGCCCAGAGTTGGTGGCGGCATTCAGCGCAGTGCTGGGTGCTCTCATCCAGGCGGTTACCAACAACATCCCGAAGTTCGCCAGAATGCTACTGACGCTGATCACCTATGGGCTCGCTGTCATCAGGGCAGCGTTCCCGCAGGTGTTGGCTACGGGCATCTCGATGATCATGACCCTGCTCAAGGGGATCGAGAACAATATCGGTAAGGTCGTTACCACCGTCGGCAAGATCATCGTCAAGTTCATCCAAGCCTTGGGTAAGCAGGTCCCCAAGATCATTGACGCTGGTGCCCAGATGATCCTCGATCTCATTCGGGGTCTGGCCGATGCCATCGACAAGTACGACGACCAGCTCATCGACGCCGGTTGGGATCTGGCGGAAGCCATCATCACTGGCATGCTCAAGGGACTTGCAGAAGGCCCGAAGCGAATTGCTGGTGCTGCTTGGAATCTCGGTAAGTCTGCACTCGGTGGAATCGCCGACGCCATCAAGTCGAAGTCTCCTTCGAAGGAAGCGGAAAAGCTGGGTCGATACGTCGGCCAAGGTTTCGCGATCGGAGTTGTCGGAAGCACAGAGGACGTCAATAAGTCCCTCGAGTTCATGAAGAGCCAGATCACGGCTGCATTCGAGGATACCGAGTCCAAGCTCAAGGAGAAGCAGGACGAGCTCGCTCGGCTCACAAAGGCGAAGAAGGGTGACACTCCCGAGGCTAAAAAGCTCGAGAAGCAGATCGCCACCCTGAAGACGCTTCACGCGAATGCTGCCAATGCCCGTAAGGTCTTCAACAAGGACTTGAAGGACGAGCAGGGAGAACTTCGTAAGCTTGCCGCGCAGTACGACAAGACTACGAAGAAGCTGGAAGAGGCAAACAAGAAGTTGGACGAGGCCAAGAAGGCCAAAGAAGACTTCGCCAAGAGCACAACAGCTAAGTACTCTGCTGGACCAGCCATCGGAGAGGATGAGAACACTTCGTTCTCTTCGTTCGCCGACAAGGCTTACGAGGCTGAGCAGGCGATCGAGAAGTTCCAGAAGACGCTTACCACCCTCAAGAAGAGAGGGTTGAGCGACACTGCGTACAACAAGCTTCTGGAAGAAGGTGTGGGTGCCCAAGGCTTCCTCGACAAGATCATGGAGGATGGCAAGAAGGGTATCGCCGAACTGAACTCTCTCGGTGAGCAGTTCTCTGCTCAGAAGCACACCGCTCTTGACCAGTACTTGGCCGGAGTCGAGAAGGAAGCTGCAGACGTCGAGAAGTTCAAGGCGTCGCTCGACCAGCTCAAGGCTTTGGGCTTGGACGATGCCTCTTACCGCAAGTTGGTGGAGGAGGGTCCGAGTGCACAGCCGTTCGTAGACCAGCTCCTCGCAAGCGGAGCCGGTGGCGTCAACCAGCTCAACGCGTTGAATGCTCGTCTTGCCGCGGCAGCAACTTCCCTCGGGGAGGAGGCCGCACGGGTTCTTTACCAGGGCGGCATCGACTCGGCACAGAAGACTGTGGACGGTCTCGTCGACGGTCTCAACAACCCCACCAGCATCAAGGCGCTCGAAAGAGCAATGGCGCGGGTTGCACGCAAGATGGTCAAGGCTCTGAAGAAGGAGCTGAAGATCAAGTCGCCGTCCAGGGTTGGTATGGACATCGGCAAGTTCTTCAACCTCGGTGTTTCTGGAGGTCTCGACAAGTACACGAAGGTGGTTGAGAAGTCGGCAGAGACCATGGCCAACTCGGCTGTGGACACGATCAAGAAGACCATGACCGGACTTTCGAGCATGGCCTTGACCGATGTCAACATGAATCCGGTGATCGCTCCGGTAATCGACCTGACTCAGGCAGAGAAGGATGCGGCGGCCCTGAACAAGATGCTGGCCGTGAACGCAGAAGTGTCATACGCGCAAGCGCAAGGGATATCTTCGGAGCAGCAGACAGCTTCGCAGACCCCAGGCACTACTGAGTCCGCTACTCAGGCACCGACCACGGTGGTTGAGTACACGCAGAACAACTACTCGCCCAAGGCGTTGTCTGAGGTCGAGATCTTCCGCAACACTCGGAACAGTCTATCGCTAGTAAGGGAGGCCTTGAACGCATGAGATTCACAAAAGTACGACTCAACGGCCTCGAAGTGGTCGACCTTCCGATCATCAACGCTCTCCCCTCAGATCCCTATATTCTCAAGAATGTAGATGGTCTGGGTCCGCCTGTGGTCGACGTCTCTATTGCTCCCACCCTCAACGCTGGGGGTAAGTACCAGGGACGTCGACCACAGAGCCGGGAGATCGTTTCGCTCATCGGACTCAACCCAGACCACGGAGCTGGTCTGTCCGCATCAGATCTCCGCGATTCCCTTTACGGGATGCTCTCCCCTGGAGAAGAAGACCACATCATGGTCCAGCTAGTGGACGATGAAACAGTGGTAGTCGAGACCCAGGGGTACGTCGGGAATTTGGAGATCAACCCTTTCAGCAAGGACCCTGAGGTTCAGCTGACGATCCCGTGTCTGCAGCAATACTTGCTTGCCCCTGAGCTGTTGTACGTGGCGCCGACAAGTAAGGCTGCACCTGTGATCCAGAACGTCGGTAATGCTCCAGCAGGCTTCCGAATGGAGCTCATATTTACCGCAAACGTGACGAACTGGACACTTTCTCGTCCCTCAGGTAGGAAGATGCAGATCCTCTACGCGTTCTTGACAGGCGACAAGCTTGTCATTGACACGAGGCCTGGATCTCGAGGGATCTGGAGAACGCGTTCTGGTGTGGTCAAGAACCTCATCGGCTCAGCACCTGGGTCGGACTGGCTCATGCTGCACGGTGGAACCAACACTTTCGCCACCAGCTCGCAGTCTTTCAACTGGGACGACGTGTTCTATCTCCCGCAGTATTGGGGGATCTGATGGACGTGGTGCGTCTCGACAAGGCTACGTACGTACCCGACTCTCTTGTCGAGGACTACTCATCCATGATCTGGACTGAAAGATATTTGGATAATGGTGAGTTCCAGCTCACGACACCTGAGGTCGAGAAGACACGTGCCTTGATCCCCGTCGGAAGTCTCATCTCTTTGATGGACTCTCTGGAAGTCCAGATCGTCGAGAACCACTCCATCAAGCGAGATGACAAGGGTGCTCCTACGTTGACCGTCACCGGTCGAACGTTCGATACCTTCCTTGAGCAGAGAGTCATGATGGGCGAATACCAGCAGTCTTGGCCCATGCTCAAGCAATACAGGTGCTCAGAGATCGCTGCATATTTGCTGTGGAACTATCTGGTGAACACCACCGGGCAGGACCCAAGCCGCGATGATCAACTCACCTGGATCTACGACGCAATCGCAAACCTCGTCGTCACAAACAGCACGACGTTCCCACAGACATATTTGGATTGGACTCTTCAGGCTGGGGTTGTATACCCACAGCTACGAGACTTCCTAAGCCTGGGTGGTCTGGGGTACCGCAGCATTCGTCCGGACAAGACCTCGGGGTATGTGACGACGTTCGACACGTCCACCTCAGGGGCTCGAGGAAACATTGCGGCGACGTGGACGACCAACCTTGCGCAGATGCGTTTGGATATTTACAACGGGACAAACCGGTCGAGGAACCAGAGCGTAGTGGAGCCAGTCATATTTCACTATGACTCAGGCCACATCGACAACCCGGAGTATCTGTTCACAAACAAGGAACTGAAGAACGAGGCTTTGGTTAGCTCGTCTCTCGGCAACATGAGTGTTTGGCCTGGTTTGGGTTTGACCCATCCTGCACCCATTCCTTCGGGTTTGAACCGTCGTGTCCTATTTATCGACGGTGGAAAGATGGAATCCGGGGAGGACGAGGACGTATTCCAAGCGTCACTCGTTCAGAAAGGCTTGATCGAGCTCAGCAAGCACAACCGTTCCGCTCTTTTCGATGGAGCAGTCTCGGCTCTTTCTCCATACGAGTACAACAAGGAGTATTTCCTAGGAGATTTGGTAACTCTCCTCGGGGAATATGGGCTTGAGACGTCCATGGCCGTATCCGAATACGTTCGTACTGAGGACGCGGAAGGAGATCGGGGCTATCCAACCCTGATTCTGTCCAGTTAGGAGGTAGGTATGAAGGAATGGCAGTTTACTGTCCTCTTCCTTGTTGGCGTGGGGGGCGCAGTCCTGCTTCTAATTGGACCAGCGCTGGGGTTGAATATTGGTGAGAACCCGGGAGCTCTTACGGGAGTAGGTGTAATTCTAACCTACGTCCTCACTCAACGGAAAACACTGACCAAGCACAACGACGAGAGAAATGAGAGAAAGCGGAAGGAGGTGGACGATGACCTGGACTGAGCGTGTGTCCTGGCTGATGCTGGGCTGCTTCATAGGCTTTTCGCTCGGCTACATCGTCCGTTCTCTACGGGAAATCAAGGAGGAGGTGGATGAGATCGACGGCATTGTGAAGGAGAAGCGACGTCACCGAAGAGCTGATGACGCGGGATTCAGTCGATACCCGCTCATGTGGGACGTTGTGCTTCTCGTCGTCGTGGTCTTGACAGCTTGGGGTGCTTTTGCAAGCGTCCAAGCTTCCAACAAGACCGAGGACACTCAGGAAGAACTGCAAGCAACGCAGAAGCAGGTCGCTGTAGTGACCAGTTGCAATCAGGAGTTCCTGTCCAAGACCATTCGAGCATTGAACTACAGAACCGAGTCGACGCAGGCTCGTGCTGAAGCCAACGTAGAGCTGCAGAAGGCACAGGCAGACTTCTTCGCGTTGCTTCTTCGAAAGCCGCCGGAGTCAGAGACGACACGTACTCAAGCAGGTCGAGAGTACTTGACATCTCTCCAAAACTTCGTTGAAGTCAGTGAAAAGACTGACATCAGCGTCGAGAAGTTTCCGTACCCAACCAACGAGGAACTCTCCGAGTGCCTCAACCAGTAGTTAGGGGACTGCTATGAATTCTTTCCTGAGCAACAAGGCGTATGACGCCCTGAAGTTCGTCGCGCAGATCGTTCTGCCGGCACTCGGGACCTTGTACGCCACGGTGTCTGGCCTCATGGGGTGGCCGAACACCGAGGAGGTCGTCGGAATCATCATCGCCGTGGACTTGTTCCTGGGCACGCTTCTTGGTCTCTCCACCAAGGCCTACAACAACAGCGACGAGAAGTACGACGGCGAGATCAACGTCGTGGAACAGCCCGACGGTCGGACCTTGATGGACATGCAGCTCAATAAGGTCGAGGACCCGACGGAGATCATCGACAAGAAGGAGGTCCTGTTCCGCGTGAACGGGGCCGAGTAGTCGCGCTGTAGTGGTCGCGAGCTCTACATCCCTTGTAATGAGACCGCCCTACGAGAAGGAGAGATATGTTCAACTCGAAGTCCCGCGAGGAGACAGGGCTCGAGAAGGCCATAGATGGCTTGCTCTCTGAAATGAAAGGATTTACCGCAGATACGAAGGAGTACTCCGCGATGGCGGACCAACTGGAGAAGCTTTACAAGCTCAAGGATATAGACAAGCCTGAGCGAGTGAAGCCCGACACGTTGGCCATCATCGCCGGCAACCTCCTCGTCGCTGTGGTGATCGTGACATACGAGAGCAAGAACATCTTGACTTCGAAAGCCCTGAGCTTCCTCCAGAAGACTCGATAGGCACATCTGACCACTACAACGGCAGCCCAGATATAGAAGGCGTGTACGCTAACCCCGTGCACGTCTTCTATATTTTGGCGCCTACATGGCTTGTAAAAATTGCTACGAACGAGATCCCAAAAAAGCCCGCGGGGCAATTTTGGCTCAATGTTCGCGAAAAACGCAAGCCTTGTAATGAGACCTACCCAACGAAAGGACCCGAAATGGACATCGGCACATTCGTCATCGTGTGCATGCTGGCAGCACTCGTCGTGATGGTCGCAGCCCTACCGCTGTTGATCATCTCGCGAGTCGTCCGCATGCTCAAGAAGTCGATCGAGAAGCTGTTCACCTTCAAGGTTCGCATCCGCAAGGCCTGACCTCGAGACCTAGACTCCACACGGAGTTTAGGTTTTGACTCGCGAGAATTACAAGCCTTGTAATGAGAAGTAAGGTGCCTCACGCACCCTTCACCCGCCAGTGAAGATCACTTCTCATCTCTTTTTCACTCACCCAAATATGAAGGAGCACGCCATGTCTGGAAGCGCGAACTACGGCTGTCTCGGGTTCTTGGGGGACGTCTTCATGACGTTCCTCACCGCAGGGCTCTGGCTCATCTGGATCTTCGTCCGCGAGAACCGGCGGAGGAGGTAATGATCGAGGTGGGTCGCACTCTCGTCCTCGCATTCATCATCGGGGGTCTCCTCGTTGCCTGGCTGTGCATCTGCATCCTCATCATCGGCGAGGTGTACAAGTTCGTTGACATGATCAACGAGAAGCGCAAGTCTCGCCAATTCTTCAAGAAGATCGAGAGGTACCGACGTGACTTCAATTCGTGACATTGTCAAGGTGTCGCAACAGCTTCTGTCTGACAACTCGCCGGCGATTCTTACGGGAATCGGCGTCGCAGGCACCATCACCACGTCTCTGCTCATGGGGAGGGCAGCACTTCGGGCGAACGACATGATCACCAAGGAGCGACTCGCGCTGTTCATGAACGACCCCAAGAACGAGCACGAGCACATCTCCGACTACGACTTGACCACGCGTGAGAAGGTCGAGCTCACGTGGATCGAGTTCGTACCGCCGGCAGCATCGATGATGCTCACCATCGCAGCCATCGTTGGAGCCAACCGGATCGGAACCCGGCGTACGGCAGCGATCGCAGCTGCATATTCGGTCGCGGAGAAGGCCCGTGTCGAGTACGCAGAGAAGGTCGTCGAGCATATCGGCAAGAACAAGGAGCGGAAGATCCGCGACGAGGTCCAGCAGGATCGTATGCAGCGTGACTCTGTTGGTCGTCAAGAGGTCTTCGCTACAGGCGGAGGACAGGATCTGTGCTACGAGAAGTTCACCGGTAGGTACTTCTACAGCAGCATGGAGACCATCAAGCACGCCATGAACAAGGTGAACCATGAGATCAACAGCGGTGTGTACGCCTCGCTGAGCGATTTCTACGACTACCTCGGGCTCGATCACACGGGGGTGTCGGATGAGCTCGGGTGGAACGGGGACAAGCTGATGGACATCATGTTCACAACGACGACGGCTGACGACAACAGGCCATGCATCGCATTCGAGTACCGTGTGGAGCCGATCCGGAACTATTTTCGGGGGCACTGACAAGCCAGCATGCGAGAATGACTGTCAGTGAGAGCTTTGTGTTTCGGGAGCCGTGGCAATTCGGCTGATCCTCGCGAGAAAAACACGGTCTGTAATGAGATCCTCTACCGAAAGGAAAGACCATGACCGAGAACGTCACCGTCCTGACCGAAGAGCCCACCCCGACCGTCTCGCGCTTCAACAAGCGCAAGATCGCCAAGATCACCGCCATCACTGCAGCCGCAGCCGGCGTTGTCCTGGTGCTCAAGCGCAAGCTGAACGCGTCCACGGACGGCAAGCTCAACGTCACCGTCGAGACCGACTCGTCCTCCTGATCAACCCGATCGAAGGACCCAAGAGGAGTGCTCTGTAGCCACAACTACAGGGCATTTCTCTTTCGCTCACTCAACAGAAGGAATCAAATCATGCTCAAGAAGACCATCCAGTACGAGGACTTCAACGGTACGAATCAGACCGAGAACCTCTACTTCAACGTGTCGAAGTCGGAGCTCACCGACCACCTGGAGCTCGTCGACGAGGTCGAGGGACTGCAGGCGATGATCGAGGGTGAGCCGCGGGAGCTCACGACCGAAGAGGTCCGCAGGCTCCTGGACCTCGTCAAGAAGCTCATCAAGATGTCCTACGGCCGGCGCAGCGAGGACGGCTCGCGGTTCCGCAAGAACGACGAGATCTGGGAGGACTTCACTGCCTCAGCAGCGTACGACGCCTTCCTCATGTCGCTCTTCGAGAACCCCGAGGAGGCAGTGTCGTTCATTGTCGGCATCATGCCTGGGGACCTGATCGAGCAGGCTCAGAAGGAGACGGGTATCCAGCTCGATGGACGCCCGGTCGAGACGGTCGAGCTGCCCACGAACAAGGAGCCCAAGGAGCAGTGGGCCTTGCAGAAGAAGGACAACTGGTTCGACTACACCGAAGAGGAGCTTCTCGGGTGTACTCAGCAGGAGTTCGATGCGGTGTACAACGAGTTCAAGGGTCCCAAGCCCGCGATGCTCGTGACCATCGCGATGAAGCGCAAGAACTAGTAGTTCGAAGAGGGGTGCAGGCGAGGGTCTCTTGGGAGGTCTCGCCCTATTCAGGACGGCTGCACACAAAACTACCGCCTAGATGTCCAGATTGGATCTCAGACATCCCCCTGCCGGGGGTCCAAGCTGGCGTAAAGGTGCCCTCGCACAGTTCATTCAACCAATTCTGTAAGGAGATGACATGAAGAAGTTTCTGCTTGGTTATGCCACCTGCTTCATCATCGTCAAGTACACGCCAGAGATCAAGAAGTTTCTGGACGGCAAGATCGCGAAGTGGGAGCTGAAGCAGGACATCCTCAAGCACAACAACCCCGACCTCGGGTAGTTTCTCGCGGAGAACACACGTCTTGTAATGAGACCTACCCTACGAAAGGAATGATTATGGACCAGAACGATCTGGACGCCAAGTTCCAGGCCCATCTTGCTGAGTTCAAGCGTCAAGCAACTCCGCGAGGAATCACCAAGATGGTCGCCGGCCTCGTCGTCGGTCACTGCGCTTCAAGCGTGGTCAAGCGTGCACTCCGCAACAACGTCGCCACCGAAGGCAAGACCCAAAAGGTCAAGCTCGAGGTTGGCGCCTACGCTGTGGGTGCAACCGTGGCCATGCGCACCAAGCGCGTGATCGACAACGACATCGACGACCTCTTCGACTTCTTCACGAAGCTTCGCACGAAGCCCGCCAGCAAGACTGAGCCTGAGCTCGGCCTCCACCTCGAGACCGATCCCGTCAACCCGACCGAGTAGCTCAAAAGACAGATACCATACGTGGTATTTGTCTTTTTCCAACAGGATTGAGGAAATTATGGATAGCGAGTTCCCAGGAAACAGCCGCATCCGAAAGGCTGCGCCGTCCCAGAGGGAGGAGAAGCCGAAGCAGGAGGCGGTAGTCAAGACCAATGTCGTCCGCCGTAAGAAGCCCCTGAGCAAGCGCTTCGCCGAGACCTTCGGTGGCGACGCTCGTGGCACGGGCTCGTTTGTGATTATGGACATCCTCATGCCGGCTGCCAAGGACATGATCGTCGACGCCTTCACCATGGGCGTTGAGCGAATGGTGTTCGGTGACTCGGCTCCTCGTGGGCGACGTCCAGGTCACAACGTGTTCCGGCAGGGCAACATCGGACACACCCGCTACGACCAGCCGTCGTCCATCGGGCGTCGGGATTCCCGTGAGGGGATGAGTCGCCGGGCTCGGACCAACTTCGAGTTCGACGAAATCTTGCTGAGCCAGCGAGTCGAGGCCGATGAGGTTCTCGACAGGCTCTTCGGGCTGGTCGACAAGTACGAGGCGGCTACGGTCGCTGACCTGTACGACATGATCAACGAGGAGCCCAAGTTCACCGACTACAAGTACGGGTGGATCGACCTCGCGGGGTCCCGGGTAGTCCGGGCTCGTGGAGGCGGGTATCTGCTTGACCTCCCCCGTCCCGAACCACTCGACTAGTTCACCACATCTAACTCAGGAGAAATCATGAAGATCAAGCTTCCCAACGCAGTGACGCTGAAGGCAGGTCGTACGGCGCTGCTCGTGTCCAAGAACAGCCCGCACCTTCTCTTCGGCGTCGGCGTCGTGGGTGTGGTGGGCACTGTCGTGCTCGCATGCAGGGCCACCCTCAAGCTCGAAGATGTTCTCAAGGACACACAGAAAGACCTTGTGGACGTCGAGATCAATCGTGTGGGTCGTCCGTACTCCGCTGGCAGTGTCAAGCGAGAGCAGAGGATCATCAAGGTCCGTGCCGCGGGCAAGGTGGCCGTCTTGTACGCGCCGGCAGTCGTCGTCGGTGGTCTATCCATCGCAGCTCTGTCCCAGGGTCACCGCATCCAGAGTCAGCGCATCGCTGGTCTGACTGCCGCCTACACCGCGCTCGACAAGGGCTTCACCGAGTACCGCAAGCGGGTCACGAACGAGTACGGCGAGGAGAAGGAGCGCGAGCTCTACCACGGCGTCTCGTCGGAGACGCAGCGCGAGGTCCTGGCCTCCGGCAAGGTGAAGGAGACCACCACCAAGAAGGCCGGCGACGGTGCTCCGTACTCTCGGATCTTCGGGGAGACCAACAAGCACTGGGTCCGGAACCACGAGAAGAACCGGTACTTCCTGCAGTGTCAGCAGACGTTCCTGAACGATCGTCTGAACGCCTACGGTCACGTGTTCCTCAACGAGGCATACGACATGCTCGGCTTCGAGCGTACCCCCGAGGGTGTTGTCGTCGGCTGGCTGTGGGACAAGGACTCCCGCTCGGGTGACGGCTTCATCGACCTGGGCATCTTCGAGCCGCCTAACTCCGATGTCCGTGACTTCTACGCGGGCAAGGACGGGTACGTGCTCGACTTCAACGTGGACGGCACCATCTGGGACAAGATCTAAGGAGGCGTCATGCAGTACACAGATCGAATGATTATCGCTGGCGCCTTCTTGGTGTCAGCTGTGTCCGCCACAGGAGGCTTCTTCATCGCGAAGAAGGTTCTTGACGAGAAGTACCAGGCCATCGCTGACGAGGAGATCGCTCAGGCGAAGGACTTCTACTCTCGTCTGCACAACAAGCCCGACCCCGCAGAGCTGGTCGAGCAGTTCGCATCACCCGTAGTACAGGAGCCCGTCGGCCAGGCTGTCGACGCGCTCAAGTCCTACGGACACCCGGGGGTCACCTCTCCAGGGGAAGCAGAAGAAGGAGTCGTGGTCAACGTGACGAACGTGTTCACCGAGGCCGAGACAAACGACACCTGGGATCTCGCAGAGGAGATGAAGAATCGGTCCGAGCAGGCGCCGTACATCATCTCCAACGAGGAGTTCCTCATCGGCGAGAAGGACTACGAGCAGGAGTCCATGACCTACTACGAGGGTGATGGGGTTCTTGCTGACAGTCGTGACCAGATGGTTCCGGAATCCGACGACAAGGTCGGGGACCTCAACCTTCAGCGGTTCGGTCATGGGTCCAAGGACAAGAACATGCTCTTCGTCCGCAACGACAAGATGGAGCTCGACTTCGAGATCGCCCTCAGTGAGGGAGAGTACGCGAAGGAGGTCATGGGGTTCGAGCACTCGGAGGAGCCCCGTCGACGCAAGCCTCGTCGGTCTGAGTGGGCCGATGGGTGAACGAGCCACTTGACGAGCTCTATCTCAGGTGGCTCTACGCCGGAGTAGCGAACGTCAAGGTCAGAAACCCGTCGCGTACGTATTGGTCGCTGGCCAGGCAGCTGTATAGCACACAGTTTGTCTGGCTGGTGCCCAATGACGACAACCGGGTGGAGGATGGGAAAGACCTTCGCTACGAATTCATCGACGAGTGTGGGATAGAGACCGTAGACGACGATTGGATGTCACTCGAGTGTTCCGTTCTCGAGATGATGATCGCCCTTTCACGTCATCTCACCTTCGAAGCTGAGGGTGAGCCGAGAGGGTGGTTCTGGCGTCTGATCGAGAATCTGGATCTCGAAGAGTGGACTGACGCCCGCTACAACACGAGAGTCCACGAAGAGGTGGCGGACAAGTTGCAGAAGCTTGTCTACCGTCTTTACATGCCTGATGGCCGCGGGGGGCTCTTTCCGTTGGAGCATCCATCAGAGAACCAAAGAGAGGTGGAGATCTGGTACCAGCTCAATGCCTACCTCATAGAGAACGAATGATGAACGGGGAGGGTAGATGGATTTCTATAGGATTAGTACCAAAGAGATCGAGAACGGTCCCCGTAAGGGTGAGCTTGAGCTCTACCCCGACTTCATCGTCGGCCGAACAACGGACCTCATGGTTCGCGGCCGGAGCTTCTATGCGGTATGGGATCAAGAGAAGGGCCTGTGGTCTACGGACGAGTACGACGTTCAGCGTCTCGTGGACGAGGACCTGCACCGGTACGCCGACGAGAAGAAGGCGGCCACCGGCATCCAGTACAAGATCAAGGACCTCCGCTCATTCAGCTCACAGGGATGGGTGCAGTTCCGGAAGTACGTCCAGAACATCAGTGACAACAGTCACCCGCTGGACGAGACTCTCACTTTCGCGAACACGGAGGTCAAGAAGTCTGACTACGTAAGCAAGCGCCTGCCGTACTCTCTCGCGCCTGGAAAGATCGACGCCTGGGATGAGCTGGTAGGGACGCTGTACTCCGTAGAGGAGCGTGCCAAGATCGAGTGGGCCATCGGAGCAATCGTCTCCGGTGACTCCAAGAAGATCCAGAAGTTCTTGGTGTTCTACGGTCCTCAGGGTACGGGTAAGTCCACGATTCTGGATGTGGTGGAGAAGCTGTTCACCGGCTACACCACCACATTCGACGCGAAGGCTCTTGGTAGTGGAGGCAGCGACTTCGCAACCGAGGTGTTCAAGCACGGCCCGCTCGTTGCAATCCAGCACGACGGTGACCTGTCGAGAATCATGGACAACACCAAGCTCAACTCGATCATCTCACACGAGATGATGCCCATGAATGAGAAGTACAAGCCCACGTTCAGCGATCGGGTGAAGGCCTTCCTCCTCATGGGTACGAACCAACCAGTGAAAATCTCTGACGCCAAGTCGGGGATCATTCGAAGGCTGATCGACGTCCACCCCACGGGCGTGATCATCCCGACCAACCACTACAACACCCTCGTGGCTCAGGTTGATTTCGAGCTCGGTGCAATCGCGCACCACTGTCTGCAGGTGTACCTCGACCTGGGAAAGAATTACTACAACGGTTACAAGCCTCTCGAGATGATGCTTCAGACCGACGTGTTCTTCAACTACATCGAGGCCCACTTCGACGTGTTCAAGGAGCAGGACACAACAACTCTGCGGCAGGCATACGCCCTGTACAAGGAGTACTGCTCTGACACAGGCATCGAGAAGGTGTTGCCGCAGTACAAGGTGCGTGAGGAACTGCGGAATTACTTCGATCACTTCCACGAGCGGCACGAGGTCGACGGCGAGCAGTTGAGAAGCGTGTACGTAGGCTTCAACGCTAGCAAGTTCAAGACCGAGTCCAAGAAGGACAAGACCTTCAGCTTGGTGATCGAAGAGACAGAGTCTCTGCTAGACGAGGTGCTTGCTGAGCAGCCGGCTCAGTACTCCTCCACGGCAGAGACTCCTAAGGTTTCATGGGCGAATTGCAAGACCACGCTTGCGGACATCGACACGTCCAAGTTGCACTTCGTCAAGGTACCCGAGCAGCACATCGTGATCGACTTCGATCTGAAGGATGAGGGGGGTGTCAAGTCTCTTGAACGAAATCTGGAAGCGGCTTCTGTATGGCCGGCCACTTACGCTGAGCTCAGCAAGGGCGGCTCGGGTATACACCTTCATTACGACTATGAAGGAGACGTCACCCAACTTGCGTCAAGCTACGCTAATGGAATTGAGGTCAAGACGCTCCTTGGTGACTCTAGTCTACGACGACGGGTCACGAAGTGTAATCACGTTCCGGTGGCGCGACTTACCGGAGGACTGCCACTGAAGGAGAAGAAGATGCTATCAGTTCAGAAGATCCAGAGTGAGAAGGGTCTTCGCGACCTGATCAAGCGGAACCTTCAGAAGGAGTTCCACTCGGGAACCAAGCCGTCCGTGGACTTCATCAAGAAGATCCTGGACGATGCGTACGAGTCAGGTATGCAATACGACCTGACAGACATGCGCAGCACCATCGTCGCCTTCGCCAACAACAGCACGAACCAGCCTTTGCAGGCCTTGAAGGTAGTCCAGCACATGCGTTTCAAGGGTGTCGACATTGTCGACCTTGTAAAGGATGCCAAGGACGATCGGCTCGTCTTCTTCGATGTGGAGGTTTACCCGAACCTCTTCGTCATCTGCTGGAAGTACGCCGGCGACGCTGAGTACGTACGGATGATCAACCCCACATCACAGGAAGTCGAGGGGTTGTTTGGTTTCAAACTGGTGGGGTTCAACTGCCGCCGGTACGACAACCACATCCTTTGGGGTGCATTCATGGGCTACGACAACCAGCAGTTGTACGAGCTCAGCCAGAAGATCATCGCCAACAACCGGAATGCGATGTTCGGAGAGGCCTACAACCTCAGCTATGCCGACATCTACGACTTCAGTTCGGTCAAGCAGTCGCTGAAGTTGTTCCAGATCCAACTGGGCATCCCGCACAAGGAGCTAGACCTCCCGTGGGATGAGCCGGTCAAGGACGAGGACATCCCTCGTGTGGTGGACTACTGCTGCAACGACGTCGGCTCTACTGAGGTGACGTTCAACGCACGCAAGCAGGACTTCATCGCACGGCAGATCCTTGCCGAGCTGAGTGGTCTGTCTGTGAACGACACCACTCAGCGTCACACAGCGAAGATCATCTTCGGGAACGATCGCAACCCGCAGGCGAGCTTCAAGTACACGCATCTTGACAAGGAGTTCCCTGGCTATGAGTTCAAGCTCGGGAAGAGCTACTACCGTGACGAGATCGTGGGCGAGGGTGGCTACGTGTATGCCGAACCAGGCATGTACGAGGATGTCGTGGAACTTGACATCGCATCCATGCACCCCACATCAATCGAGCAGCTCAATCTCTTCGGCGAGTACACCCCCAACTTCTCAGCGCTGAAGAACGCTCGAATCGCCATCAAGCACAATGACTACGACGAGGCCCGAAAGATGCTGGGTGGAAAGCTCGCCCCGTTCCTCGAGGACCCCGCACAGGCTGACGCTCTGTCTTACGCACTCAAGATCGTGATCAACATCGTCTACGGTCTTACGTCAGCCAAGTTCGACAACGCGTTCCGTGACATTCGCAACATGGACAACATCGTCGCGAAGCGTGGAGCCTTGTTCATGATCGATCTGAAGCACGCTGTTCAGGAGCAGGGTTACAAGGTGGTGCACATCAAGACGGACTCGATCAAGATCCCGGGAGCCACTCAGGAGATCATCGACTTCGTCAAAGACTATGGACAGAAGTACGGATACGACTTCGAGCTCGATGCGAACTACGAGAAGTTCTGTCTCGTCAACGACGCGGTGTACATCGCCAGAAAGAGTTGGCCAAACGACGGAAACGCTCACATCATCGCCCACAAGGACCGATGGACCGCAGTGGGTGCTCAGTTCGCACACCCGTATGTCTACAAGACACTGTTCACGGGTGAGTCCATCACGTTCGATGACCTGTGTGAGACGAAGCAGGTCATGCAGGGGGCTATGTACCTGCACTTCGAGCACACCCGTCCGGCAGTCCTCCAGCAGGAGGGCATGATCTTCGTCGGGCGTACTGGTCGATTTGTCCCTGTGGAAGAGGGGCAGTGTGGAGCGATGCTCTGGCGTATCAAGGACGGTAAGCACTACGCCGTCACTGGTACGAAGGGGTACCTCTGGCTGGAGGCAGAGATGGCAGCGTCCATCCCAGACCTCAAGATCGACATGAGCTACTACGAACGCCTTGTAGATGAGGCGCGCAAGACCATCGAGAAGTTCGGAAACTTCGACACGTTTGTGAGGTAACAATTATGACTTTGGAGGAGAAGTTGATCCTCGAGGCGAAGATCTACGTGGCCATGTCCGAGATCGATCACGATCTTCGGATGTGGCACCGTAGACACTACAGCCCGTCTCTTGCGGCCCAGAGGTCGATGTTGGAGGTGCCCTATCGGTTCCGCGTGACCGCTCAGAAAACAAGGAGGTCGATGTATGCGTTCAATGAGAGAATGGCTGTCGACATTGGCCTACATCGTCGGCTCCCTAGCTGACCAAATCATGCAGTTCAACAACACGTGGGAGGACCCGTGGAACGATACAAGCGCAAGAACACCGATGGACAGCGATTCGATGCCATCGAAGCCATCCAGCTGACCAAGGAGAACGTCGATCAGGTCGTTGCGTGGTGCGATGGAACCCCCATCGAGGAGACCGACGCCCTCGACTCCGAGAAACGCTATGTGGGAATCAACATCCCATCGTGGGGCGGTGTGGTCCGAGCCAGCGAAGGCGACTTCGTCATCAAGGATCACCTCGGCGAGTTCCACACCCGGTGGCCGCAGCACTTCAACAACATGTTCGTGAAGGAGTAACTATGCTACAGGACAACGAACTCCTCATCGAGGACGCCCGCCTGCTCTTCCGCAACTTCGCCGGCAAGGAGCAGCAGTACAACAGCGAGGGGGATCGCAACTTCAGCGTCGTCTTCAACAAGGACCAGGCGGACAAGCTCCTTGCTGAGGGGTGGAACGTCAAGGCCCTCAAGGCCCGGGATGATGAGGAGCCCGACTACCACATGACCGTCAAGGTCAACTACGGCAAGGGTCGACCGCCGCAGTGCATCATGATCACGTCGCGTGGGCGCTCCGACCTAGGGGCTGACGAGATCGAGATCTTCGACTGGGCTGACATCAAGAACGTCGACCTGATCGTGAGGGCCTACGACTGGGAGGTCAACGGCAACAAGGGCCGCAAGGCCTACCTCAAGAAGATCTACGTCACCATCAACGAGGACGATCTCGACCGCAAATACGCAGGGCTCACGCCGGCGGACAGCGAGTCCATCCTCGACGACGAGCCGGAGGAGGTGACGGTATGAGGTTCTGGCGTCGCAAGAAGAAGCAGACCAAGGACGAACAGAACGAGGCCGGCTTCCTCAGTCTTGGGCCTGAGTGTTTCATCGGTCCGGACAGGAACGTCATCTCATACAAGGGAGAGAACTTCTACCGGGCCTGCAGTGAATGGGTTTCAGATTTGCCCGAGGGCGGCGGATCCTTCTGCGTCTTGCGGGTCGATCACCCAGGTGCAGAGCACGAGGACTACGACGGAAGGTTGAGACTCTGATGGCTACTCACATAGCCTACTGCCCGCGCTGTGACCGAGCATTCACCAGCCTGAAAAGCATGAAGAAGGCGAAGGCGATGGTGGAGGCCCACGTACGGAAGCACCCGGACTACGTGCCGGAGCTGCACAGCGAGATCGATCCTGTGTGATGGATCATTCGAGAGACGTCCCACCACATACCCATGGGGGTACGGACGCTCCTGAGTGCACCACGTGCGGGGCTGCCCGACCACCCACCCCAGCGATAGAAAGGCTAAAGATGCCTGAGGATCTGGAAGTCAAGCAATA
>Ga0190271_10000098_pt1 | contig 46249 bp, 49 predicted proteins | sample Popmic356T_FD_133747 | JGI IMG/M metagenome (GOLD analysis project Ga0190271, IMG submission 133747) | Populus adjacent soil microbial communities from riparian zone of Weber River, Utah, USA - 356 T | ecosystem: Environmental > Terrestrial > Soil > Riparian zone | place: USA: Utah | collected...
AAGGTGTTCCCGAGCCTCCTCGACGCACTGGAATACTGGAAGCGGCAGAGCACCGTGCAGCCGCTCCGCGACGATGGCAAGCCCAACCGGCCATTGACGGCGTATGGCGTCAACCCACAGCCCCGTAGACGCCCCGACCCAAAGGAGACACATGACCCCTGAAGAACGCCTCGATGAGGACGGTAACCACCGATCCCATGTGTGGGGAGTGCTGGCCTGTCGTGCTTGCGACTGTGGTGGGAAACATCCAGACGCGAAAAAGCCCTGCACTCGCAGCCTGTTGCGAGGTTGATGTAATCCCGGTTATGCGACCTCGCTCTTGCCCAATCTGTGGAGTTGAAGTGAAACAGGTTGCATCGGCCACGCCGGAACTCGCCATGTTCCAGCACTTGCTCTGGCTGCACAACTACACCGCGAAGCGCCCTGACCCGCCCGTGAGGCCGGATTGAGTGAGTATGCCGAACCGCTTTCTTGATGTTGCCCCCGCCACGGTGGTGGTTGCGTGTTTCCCGAATGGTACCCGAGGCGGTTGACGTAATCCCGGTTATGCGAACTGGAGGCCCTGTGAGGAGTGGAGCCGACGCTCGGAATCGAACCGAGAACCCCCGCATTACGAATGCGGTGCTCTGCCTAATTGAGCTACGTCGGCACACAGCCAAGCGGGCACTACCACCTGGCATTACCACCTGCTACCACCTGAACCCCTCGGCTGCTGAGGGGGAAACGCTCCAACTCCCTCCTGTTCAATCACTTCCAGTAATTACGAAAACCGTAAATAAACCCTTACGAATCTGCCCCAAACTCGCCGTTTTCCTTAGTAAATCCACACCGTTTCAGATCGTGACTATTCATGCTCGCCCATGCTCCGGCAGGGGTGAACGGAGGTGTGCCGATGGCCCGCATTGAGGACCTCCCGCTCGACGACCGCCCGCTCGATCCAAACGTGGAGGGCGACCCCCGCCAGACCGACTGGTACCACTTCACCACGCAGATCGACGAGCTGCTCGGGAGCGGCTTGGCGGAGTGGGCCGAGGAGACGCTGGACGGCATCCACGCGACCGTCACGCGGACGCGCAGAGTGACCCCGGCGCAGGAACGCGCGGTGCGGAATATCGAGGCCGCCGCCCAGAAGCGGCTGGCGCAGGCGAGCCGGTCGAGCAGCCGGCGGTGGCAGGGCTTCGGCGGGCGGCTGCGCTAAACGGAGGACACGACACATGGACACCATCGAGGCGAGCGCCGAGACGCTCATGCACCAAGCACCCAAGACCGTCGCCCTCTACCTGGAAAACGCGATCGCGGTGATCGACGCCGCCTTCGACGTGCCCGGGTACGCTGCCCAGCATCCCGCCCTGGTCGCGGCGTTCCTGGAGGCCTGCGTGCGCGACTGCGCGGCAATGACGCTCGCGGCCGCGGTACAGGGGCATGGCGAACACCTCTACAGCGCCTTCGAGATGTTCTACGAAGAGCTTCCCAGCCTCATCAAAGCCATCGGACTCATCGGATGCCCCGACTAGCGCACCCCGAGGGTTGCAGAGGCTGCGTACTGGACGAGCGCGGCGAAGGCTTCGCGCCCGCCGACGGCCCGGCCAACAGCTGGCTCCTACTGGTGGGCGAGGCGCTCGGCGTGGTCGAGGTCCTCACCGGCCGCCCGTTCATGGGCGACGCCGGCGGGATGCTGCGCCGGTTGTTGAACCTCCTGGGCTGGAAGCGCGAGGCGCTCCGCGTGCACAACGTGGTGAGCTGCCACCCGCCGAACGACTGGTTCGACGAGCGGGCGCCCTGGTACTACCCGGCGATGAACCACTGCCCCTACCTGGAGCAGAGCTTCCAGGACGGGCCGCAGGTCGTGGTGACGATGGGACAGACCGCGCTCCGGCGGGTGCTGCACCTGGAGCACCGCAAGAAGGTCCGGGTGCAGGACTTTCACGGCACGATTCAACGCGACCCGACCGACCGCTTCTGGGTGGTGCCGACCTTCCACCCGAGCTTCCTGCAGCGGGGGGCGGTGAACCTGATCGGGACCGTGCTCTGGGATTTACAACGGGCGGAGTCTGCGCGCGACCACGGGCGGCCGCCGAGCGAGCACTCGCTGGTGGTGGACCCGCCGGTCGAGTGGTTCAGGCGATGGGTGGACCAGGTCGTCGCCGCCCGCCGCCAGGACCCCGGCGCCTATCCGATCAGTAGTGACGTCGAGACCCCGGACAAGGCGGGCGGGCGGGACGAGGGTGAGATTACCGCGGACGACCAGAGCTATCAACTGCTCAGGCACAACGTCAGCTGCCATACGGATGAGGGCGTCACGGTGCCGCACGCCGGCCCGTACCTCGACGAGCTGAAGCGGCTGTATGGGTCGCCCGGGCACATCTGGATGTGGAACCGGGAGTATGACTTCCCTCGGCAGGTCAGCTCGGGCCTGATGAGCGAGGCCGACAGCGTCCGGTGCGTCGACCTGATGTGGCTGTGGAAAGTCCTGCAGAGTGACGTGCCCCGGGGGCTGGGCTTTGTGGCGCCCTGGTACAGCGAGTACGGGCCCTGGAAGCACCTGGCCGACAGCGAGCCGGGGCTCTACGCGGCGATTGACGCCCTGCAGACCCACCGGGTCGGGTTCGGCATCATCAAGGACCTGCAGGCCCAGGGGATGTACCCGATCGCCATGCGGCACACGCATGAGCTGCTGACCAAGGTGCTGCGGCCCGCCCAGCTGGTGGGCGTGAAGGTCGACCGCCAGCGGCTGGTGGACTTCAAGCTGGAGCTGGCCGAGAAGGCCCGTGGCCGCCTCCAGGCGCTCGAAGCGGCGGTCCCCGAGTCCCTGGCCCCCCTGACCCCCAAGCAGGGCCTGACGCGCCCGCCAGCGGCCGACGTGCTCCATGTCAAGGCGAGCGCCTTCACCCGGAAGGGGACCGTGCGGAAGGGCAAGCCGCTGCCCGAGATCAAGCAGGAGCTGTACACCCGGGCGATCGTGGTCGAGAAGCTCGTCCTGCGGGAGGTGCTGGTCTGCGGGAGCTGCGGCGCCCAGGAGATTCAGAAGCGCCACCGGTGCGCCGACAAGGCGTTGACGCCCGCGGTGGACGTGGCGGTGGCGACGGTGAGCCGGTGGTTCTGGCGCGAGCCGTTCAACCCGGACAGCGTGCCGCAGGTGCTCGCCTACATGAAGCACCGGAAGCACACCCCCGGGCGGGCGAAGAAGGGGCAGGCCGAGGCGACCACCAACCGCGAGACGCTGGAGCGGCTGGCGCGGACCACCAAGGACCCGTTCTACCAGGCGCTCCTCGACTACCGGGCGATCACCAAGGTCAAGGGGACCTATGTCGAGGGCACCGAGCGGCTGCTCGACGAGCAGGACCGGCTGCACCCGGTGCCGACCTTCAAGCCGAGCACCATGCGGCTGAGCTATACCGCGCCGAACATCACCAACGTGGTGGCCGACAAGGGCGGGGCCGAGGGGCTGGCGGCGGGCTTCAGGAAGTGCATCGTCGCCGAGCCCGGCTGCCGGCTGCTGGAGGTCGACTTCGCGGCGATCGAGGCGGTCCAGACCGGCTGGTGCGCCCGGGACGCGGAGTACTACCGGCTGGCGAAGCTGGGCGTGCACGCCGCGTTCGCGACCCATGTCCTGGGGAAGCCCTACGACCCGGCGGCCGATGACGTCACGCTGCGGGCGTATCTGGCGGCGGCGAAGAAGGCGCACCCGCAGGTCTACGAGCCGAGCAAGCGCTACATCCACGGGCGGAGCTACGGGCTGACCATCGCCGGCATGGTGCTGCAGTTCCCGCACCTCTTCCCGACGCACGCGGTGGCCGAGCGCTACGCCCGGATCTACGAGCGGATGGCCCCAGGCGTCGCCGCCTGGCAGCTGCAGACGCAGATCCGCGCCAGCCGCCAGCACTACCTGGGCGGGGCGGGCGATCACCCGTTCGCCTACAAGCACTGGTTCTGGAGCGTGTATAGCTACAAGCGCCTGACGGTCACGCAGTACTACCGGCTGGCGGCGAAGTTCCAGCGGCTCGGGCAGCCGGTGCCGTGCCTGGAGATCGACGGCCAGTACTTCCGGGTGAGCCTGGGCGAGGACGGCAAGCGGGTGCTGGCGTTCTACCCGCAGTCGATTGCCGCCGGCGTGCTGAAGGAGGCGCTGCTGCGGCTGTTCGCGGAGCCCGACTCGCCAAGCTACCTGGGCGAGGTCTACTACGGGCGCACGCCGCTGCGCGCCCCGATCCACGACTCGATGCTGCTGGAGGTGCCACACAAGGCCTGGGACCGGGTGGTCGAAGTGGTGTGCATGGAGATGCAGCGGCCGGTCCTGGCGCAGCCGCTGCCCGAGAGCTGGGGGCGGGCGGGCGAGTATGTCGCGATCGGCGTGGCGGCGAAGGCCGGGGCCGACTGGGCGAGCATGGCGGAGATCCCGGTGCCGGGGTATGAGGCGGGCTGGGTGCCGGACCCGGGCGAGCCGGTGGAGGCAGAGGACGAGGACGACTGGAGCGACCTCGCCCGTGTGATTGCCTAGGAGGCGGTTATGCTAGAGCTAGCGGAACCGCGGCAGGGGGATGTCGCCGACGAAGAGCTGGAGGAGCCAGAGGACCAGGATGAGCACGACGACCACCCGGATCACCACCCGGATCGGCGGGCTCAGCGGAATGTAGGTTTCCACGAGATAGAGGACGACGCCGACGATGACGAGCAGGACGAGTAAGCCAATCAAGCCCATTGCAGTGCTCCCTCTAGTGAAGCGACAGCCCTGGCCGATCCAGCGGTGCCTGTCGCGGAACACCTGCCGGGCGTGCGGATTCGTAGTGGTGACGACGTCGACCCGGACGTTCGACGAGGCGTGGCAGGACCATCGCGCCTACCACGTCACGACGGGCCACCGAGGATAGTCGGCGGGCGGGGCGGCGGGGCGCCGGCCTGCGAGTCGACGCCCAGCTTCGCCATCACGGCGGCGACCATCGCCGGCGTCCAGCCCTTCGAGCGCAGCACCCGCTTCAAGTTGTCGACGTCCATCATCGCGCCGGGCGCGTCGAGGCCGACGTGCTTGAGGATGTCCTGCACGCCCCCCTCCCACGGCTCGCCCTTACTCGCGCGCGAGCCTTCCCAGAAGCGGCCGAAGCGCGGGTTCGCCGGGACCCCCGGCTCGATCGTCTCCAGTGCGTGAATCAGCGCCTGCTCCAGCCGGTCGTAGGCTTCGTCGTTGGTGACCTTGCGCCCGATCTGCTTGCTCATGCGCTCGGCGAGCGGGCCCAGGTGCGGCTGCAACGCGTTCCCCTCCGCGCCCATGCCGTGCAGGACGTGCGTGTCGATCGGGACCGCCGGCTCGCCGCGGCCGAAGCGGTCCATCGCGTTGACCTTCTTCCCGGAGAGTGGCTGCATGTGCGTCGCGATGTTCATGTTCTGCCACTTGGAGCCGGGCACATGGATCACCTCGCCCAGGATCTGGCGCGTGTTCTCCTTGGTGAACTGGTGCCCGGGGTTGTTGAGCACCTCGGCGAAGGCGGCGACCGCCTCGCGCGTGTTCTTGACCACCTTCGTCTGCGGGGACATCGCCGCCCAGATGCGTGTGTAGATGTCTGCCGCTTCCTGCCAGCCGCCGAAGGCCGCCGCCAGCTCCGGTCCGGTGATCGGGTTCCAGTTCGACTGGCGCGGCAGGCCAGCGCCGAGCCCAGTGAGGTCGGCCATCCGGTCGAGCACTTCGTTCTTCAGCCGGTGGACACCGATGACGCCCTCGGGCGGGAGGATCATGTCGGCGATCGAGCCGAGGCGCCGGCCGGCGATCTGCGACTCGTTGAACGCCTGCCCGGCGCGCGTGCGGCCGGGGATGATGATCGAGGGGGCGAGCCCCCCGCCACCGCGCGTCGCCGCCAGCGCCTCGTTCGCGCCCTTGCCGACCGTCATCGCCGTGTCGATGACCCCCTCGCCCATCTTCTTCGCCGTCCGCAGCCCGGCGCTCGCCACCTTGCCGCCAGGGATCACCCCGGCGATCGCCCCTAGGGTGTCGAAGGGGCCCATCTCCTCACCCGCGGGCGGGATGCCGATCGTGTTCTCCAGGATCGTATCCGCCAGCCACTGCCGCCAGCTCGGGGCCGGCTGCGCCCGGATGGTGGCCGGCCGGCGGCCCGCCGCGATCTCGGCCTCGGCGGCGGCCTTGGCCTGGGCGCGCGCGCGTGCGGCGGTGGCCGCCTCGTGCTCGGGGGAGCGCGGGTAGACGGTGAGCGGCGGGCGGGGCGGCGGCGGGGCGGGGGGGGTGGATTGGTCGGCCATGGCTGAGGGCTCCTACTGCGGCGGACCGAGCACGCCCGGCACGGGGGGCGGGGTGCCGACCTGGTTCTGGGGGCGCTGACGCTGGCGGGCCGCGGCGCTGCCGGCGAGGGCGGCAGGCGGGAGCAGGCCGTACTTGCGGTAGATGTCGATCAGCGAGTCTTCGTACATCACGTAGTTGTGGGTGCGGCGCAGGGCGGCGCGCAGCTCGTTCTGCGCCTCCCGGATCTGGTCTTTCAGCCATTCCGTGTCGTAGGTGTTGCGCCGGTTCCCCTGTGCGATGTTCGCCTCGGTGGTCGCCAGCTCCTGGCGCCAGTGATCGAGCACGCCTTGCGCGTGCTTGGGGTCGGGGAGGCCGCGCGAGCCTTGGTCGAGATACCGCAGCCCTGGAATGCCCGCCTCACGTAGCTGCTGGGTAATCTCCGCCGACCGCTGCTGCGCGCCCAGCATCGCATCACCCCCCTGCAGCGCGCGATACGCCGCGCCACCACTGGGATCGCGTTTCAGGAAATCCCCCTGGGCGCGCAGCGAGCGAGCGGCTCTCGGGTTGGTCGCGAGCATCCGCTCCATCGCCTCGATAACCTCGGGGCTTTGCTGGGACAGCGGTGTGTCCCAGTCGAGCAGTTCGGCGGGGTCGACCTGGAGGTTGACTTCGTACATGTGCGCGCCCGGATGCGTGCGGAGCCCATCCCGCTCCGCAAGCTCCAACCACGACAGCTCGTCCTTCAGCCTGCGGATGGCCCCCGCCCCGCCCGGCTCGGCCCGCTCGGACAGCTCGCGGTGAAGGTCCGCGCGCACATGGTCGACGATCGCCCGTTCATCCGCGCGGGGGAAGCGCGCCCGCTTATCCGCCAACCGCCGTATCAGACGCGGCTCCGGGTCCAGCACGGGCGACCAGTACGGCACCGCACGAGGGACCCCGCCGATCTCGACGGTGGGCTTCGTGAACTCCTTGAAGTACTGGTCGGCGACCTCTTCCTTGCCACCGAAGTAGAGCCCGTGACTGTAGGCCTGCGCGCCCTGCCCTGTGCCCACCTTGGAGATGTCGAACTTGTCGAAGTTGTGGGGGGAGGCGTGAAACGCGGTAATGCCCCCCGAGCGGGTGGCGGCGAGCGCCTCATTGCCGGCGCGGCCAGCCGCCATCGCCGTGTCGATCACCGTCTCGCCGACCTCCTTCCCCGCGCGTAGCCCGGCGCCGGCGACCCGCCCGCCGGGGACCAGCCCCCCGAGCGTGGTCACCGCCTCCATCGGGCCGACCTCCCGCATCGGGTCAGCCGGGGCGCCGGTGATCCATTCGAGGATCCGCGACGACCAGGAGGGTGGCGGCGTCGCGCGGATCTGGGTCGGGCCGCGGACGCCGCCCCGCTGGAGGCGCTCCTTGGCGGCGCGCTCGGCGGCCTGGGTGGTGGCGGCGGTGCGGTCGAACCAGTCCTGTGGCATGGCTCAGGGCTCCGTCTCGACACCCGTGACCACGATGCGGCCGCGGCCACGCCCACCGGTCGGCGGCGGCGCAGGCGGCGCGCCCACCCCGCTGCCGTCGCCCGGCTCGCCGACGCCGCTCCCCAGGCCCAGTCTCCGCTTCAGCTCCTCCTCCTCGTACTGCATCTCGTCGAGGAACATCGCCGGCAGCTCGCCGACCACCCGGCTGAAGCCCGGTCGGCTGGCCATCATCATCGCCCGGACGAAGAAGCGCGTGGCGCCTGGCGAGTGCGCGATGTAGGCGAGCATGTCCTCGTCGCTGGCACCCTTCAGGAGGCGCATCGCGCCCATCCCCCGCCAGTAGCCGTTGAGCGCCTGCGCGGTGACGGCCAGGACGTCGGCGCCGACCTCCGTTGGGTCGCGCACCTTGCCGCCGAGGGTGGACTTGCCGAACTTGGCCTCGTCCTCGATCTGCTTCACCCACTCGGGGAGGGTCTGGGCGGTGACCCGCCCCTTGGTTCGGTCGCGCAGCTGGATGCCGGCGTCCTGCTGCTCCTTGTTGAGCGCCAGCCGCTCGGCCTCCGCTGCCTGCCGGTCGGCTTCCTTGACGGCCCGCGCGTCCGCAGCGACCTCCGCGACATCCGCCTTGCCCGCGCGGCGAGCGGCGTCGGTCGCCTCGTCGCCGGTGCGCGCCACCGCTTCGACCGACTCCTTGCCGGCGGCCTGGAGCGCCTCTCGCTCGGCGCGCCCAGCCTCACGCAGCTCACCGACCCGCTCGCGGCCGGTGCGGCCCGTGGCGCGGACCTCCCCGCGGGCGGCATCGAGCGTCTCACTCGCCGTCTTCAGCAGCTTGGCGTTCTCGGTCTCGGCCGTGTCGAGCACCGTCTGGCCGGCGGCCCGCGCCGCGTCGACCTCCAGCGGGGCGGCCGCCCGGGTCGCGGCGGTCCGCGCGGCTGCTTCCCGCATCGCCGTCTCGTAGGCGTGCGCCATCATGGCGGCGTTGTCGAGGAGCTGCTGGGCGTTGGGGGTACTGAGCAGCGCGTCGACAAAGTCGGGCTTGGTCTCTCTGAGCTGGGTCAGCCGGTCGCGTAGCCCTGGGAGCCCGCCCTGCAGGATGTTGCGGTGCACCCACGCCGCCTGCACCTTCTCCAGTGCCTCCTGGCCCAGCTTCTCGCCCGCCTCGCCGCCGCCCTCCTTGGCCATCTTGGTCAGGACGTCGACCACCATCTGCGCGGAGGTCGGGCTGTCGGGGTTGAGCATCTGGACGATCTTCTCGGGGGCGTCGCGAGCGACCGATTTGATCGTGTCGGCGAAGCCCTCGGTGAAGAGCGGGGCGATCTCGCGGTAGGCGGCGGTCGCGGCGTCGTAGGCGTCGTTCCCCTTGAGGCGCTCGCGCATCTCGTCCGACAGCCGCATGGTGATGTTTTCGAGCTGCGTCCGCACCGTCCGGTCGTACGCCCCGGCGTTGTCGAGCGCCTGCTGCAGCTGTGACTTGAACAGGTGCACGTCCAGGAACTTGCCGGTGTCGGGGGCGTTGAGGATGCGCGCCAGGAGCTGCGCCACCGGGCTGTCGATCGCCTGGGCGGTCTGCGCCTGCGTGATCGCCTGCACCGCCTGCGCCGTCGTGCCGACCGCGGTGGTGGGTGGGGCGGGCGGCCCACCCGGGAGCGGCGGCGTCGGGGGTGGCGTGCCGACGGCAGCAGCCACACCCGGCGTCGGCGTGGCGGCGGCTGCGGCCCCCGGTGGGACGGGCGGTGCGAAGGTCTGCGCCGGCGGCAGGATCTGCGTCGTGAGGATGCGCTCCGCTTCCGCCTTGAGCGGCCGCAGGTCGACGTCCCCTCCAGCCTCGGCCGCCTTGGTGATCGCCCGACCCCGCGCGTCGCGTGCCTCCTTGGCGACTCCCTCGTACACCGCACTGACCGCCTGGCCGGCGACCGCCTCACTGGGCGGCCGGCCGATGTTCGCGCTGTGGGCGGCAGCGCGCCCTTCCAGCTCCGCGGCCTCCGCGGCCTGGGCGGCCTCGACGGCGCTGCGCGTTGCGCGGCGGGCGTCGCGGATCTGGGTGGCCATGGTGCCGCGCGCCGCCTTTGTCTTCGCCTTCGCCAGCTCCCTGGCGGTGGCGTCCTCGGCCTCGGCGGCGATCACCTTCTGCTCGGCGCTGGCAATCCCCCGGCGGGTCGCGAGGACCGCTTCGTGCACCTCCTGGCGGTTGCGCCCGCGGGCCCGGGCGACGCCCTCCTCGGCGGTGCGCTCGGCGGCCTCGGTCGCTTCGTCGGCGGCGGCCTTGGCCGCGGCGGTCGCGTCGCTGGCCGCGGCGCGGGCGTCGCGCACCTGCCCGCCGCCGATCGACGTGACCTCCCGCCCGCGCTGCGCGAGCCGGTTCTGCATCTCCGCCGCCTCCGTCCGCAACGCATCGACGGCCGACTGCAGCTGGGCAAGCGCCTTGTCGCGGGTCTCCTTGAAGTGCTCGAAGGCGTAGCGCCCGACAGACGACTGGGCCAGGCGCTTGAGGGGGATCCCGACGAGCTTGCCGAGCCCCTGGCCCATGAGGTCGTCGCGGACCTGCCCGAGGGCGGCGTCGTGGAAACGGTCGTAGGCGGTGGTGCCGGGCTCCGGCGGCTTCGGCGGTTCGTCCGTCTCGCCCGGCAACCACTCGGCGAGCTTCTCCCCGAGGCCGGTCTCCTCGAAGAGCTGCGCCGCGCCGCCGCCCAGCCCGGCGCCAATCGCGCTGCCCGCACGCATCGCGATCGGCCCGCCGAGCATCCCCAGGCCGCCGAACACCGCGCTCCCGACGGTGGCGCCGATGTTCTGCCGGCCCTGGACCTCGTTCGGGTCGAAGCTCTGCACCATCTGGTCCCAGAAGCCGCGCTGGTCCATGGGGGTGGCGCGGATGCCGGTGGCCTGGCTGAGCGATGCGGCGCCGGTGGAGGAGGTGGTCGGTACGGCCGCCGCCGCGGTCCGGGCCGGCGAGTACGCCTGCACGGCCGCCATGCCGTCGTCGGCGTAGCGCTGGGTCAGCGGTCCCCACTGCGCGCGGTTGGGACCCCCGTGGTAGTAGGCGAGGACGTCCCGCGTCGGGACGCCGCCGTCGGCCCCCCGCGGCAGGCGGTCGATCGCCTGGCGGATGTAGCGCACGCCCGCCTCGATGTTCTGCGCGGGGTCCCGGGGGTCGAGCCCGAACTCCCCGTAGGCGGTCGAGGGCAGGAGCTGGAAGAAGCCCAGCGCGCGCTCGGCCGAGCCGGTGGCACCCGGCCCGCCGGTTCGCACCGTGCCGTCGGGGTTGGTGTGCCGGCCGGACGACTCCTTGTCGAAGATGGTGAGCGCGACCGCCTCGGGCACCTTGTGCCGATCGGCCATCGCCCGGACCAGGTCACGGTAGGTCGGGACGGGATCTGGCATGGCGCTAGTTGCGGAACCGCCCGGTCACCGGGTCGATCGTGTCGCGCAGGCCCTCCGGGAGCGGCGTGTCGGCGGTGATCACGCCGCCGGGGGCTGCGGTCGCTGGCGTGGCGGTCGCTGGCGCGGCGGCGGGGGCTACCGCCGGCGCGGCGGCCGGTGTGGGCGTCGCGGGCAGCTCGGCGAGCGCCGCCTCCAGGAAGCGCACCGTCTCGTTGATGCGGGCGGTGGCGCTCTCCTGCGTATCACCGCGGAGCGGGTCGCTCAGGATGCCCTGAAGCTGCACGGCGGTGTTGTAGGCGCGCTCGGCGTCCTGCTCGGTCTGCGAGCCGCGCTGCCCGAAGGAGCGTGCCAGACCGTTGACGATGCCATCGACCGCCGCGTCGAGCTGCGCCATCAACGCCCGGGTGGCTCCGGTGCGTCGTCGGTACGCGATGACCGCGCCAGGCGTCCTGCCTCCGATCAGGTCGGAGGCCAGTGGCAGTACGCCGATCAGCTGATCGCGTATATGCGCCAGCTGGTTCTTGGCAGTGACGAGCTGCCGGCGGTCGTCGATGTTGGCCATGGTCGGCACGGGCTGCCCGGCGATCGACGCGGCGGTGGTCCCAACCGGCAGCCCCGAGGCTTGCGCGGTCGGGATGTCGATCTCGCCCTGGAAGCGGCCCCGCATCGTGCCGAGCGAGCCGGCGGCGTTGGCGCGCGTCCGCAGCACCTCGCCCAGTTGGATCATTTCCGCCCGGCGCTCGGGCGGCGCCGAGGACGCGCGCGTGCCGAAGAGGATCTCGGCCGCCTGCTCGACGTATGTCCCCAACCCGACGTTCTGGACCTGCCGGAAGTCGGTCGGGGCGGGCGTCCCGTCCATCATCGTCCACCCGCCAGACGCCTGGCTGTAGGTGGCGAAGCCCTGTTTGACCTCTCCGGTCGCCGGGTCGGTCCACTCCCCGAACTGCCGCCGGTAGGGGTTGGCCCCGACCGACCTGTTCTCCATCTCGGCGGCGAGGAGATCCGCCGCCCACTGCTCGGGGTTCGGCTTGTTGGCGCGACGCGCCGCTTCGACCAGCGACTCGTACTCGCCGAGGCCCTTCGCGCGCGCGGCGGCGATGGCGGCCTCCTCCGCGGTGCGGAAGGCCTTGGGCAGCTCGTACTCGGTGTGCGTGTGCCGGTTCGCGCGGGGGTCAGCCGGCGCGGCGACCGACCGCCATGGGGGCGGGGGCGGTGCGGCGACGACGGCTTGTGCGCCGATCGAGGCTCCGGGGAGTGGTGGGGGCTCGGCGGTGGACGCGGCAGCCGGCGCGGCGGCGTCTGGCGCGGCGGCGGCCGGCCCTGGCGGTGCGGGCGGGGGCGTCGACAGCTGCGGCGGCACAACCGGGCTGCTCCCCGGGCCGCTGCCCTGGCCGAACAGCCCCGGCGCGACCGGCAGCGCGGGGGCCAGCGGGCTGCTCACGCCCTCCCCCGTGTTGAAGCCCAGCCCTCGCGGCCGGGCGGGCTGCGGCGCGGGGCTGGGCTGCGGCACCACCTGCGGCGTCGGCATCGGCGCCGCGCCCGCCTGGGTCGGGCTGCTCTCGGGGAGCGCCGCCGGCTGGTCGGGGTTCGGCGCGTCGGGGAGCATCAGCGTCGACTCCTTCGGCACCGGCGGCAGGGTGTCCGTGCCGAAGGTCGGGAACCGGTGGGTCGACGCCAGGCCCGGCGTGAAGGTCTCCTTCTCGACCGGCTGCGGCGTCTGCATGTACTCCAGCAGCTTGCTGTAGTAGGGGTTGGCCGCCTGCTTCCCCATCCACTTCTGCAGGAAGCTGCCGCCGGTGGTGCCCTGGGCGTTCTCCATCATCCCCAAGCCCGCCATGGTGCGGATCTCGGGGTCGTCGGAATTGAGGAGCGACTGGAACAGCCGGTACTCGCGCTCGACGTTCGCGGCCGCCTGGAGTTGGTTCTCGCGACGCAGCTCGCGCTGGCGGTCGGTGAAGCCGGTGATCAGTCCTTCCATCCAGCCCATACGGTCCTCGCTATCCGCCCCAGCCGCCGCCACGCACCCGGGACGACTCGAAGAAGTTCGTCGGGTCTACCGTGGGCGTGTGCTGCACGGGCACGGGTGGCTTGTAGATGGTCGGATCGTAGGTGCCGCCCCAGGCCGTGTTCTGTTTGTTCGAGAGGGGCGCCTTCGACGTCCCCTTGTAGATGTCCCCGCCCGCGTTAATCAGGTCACCCGCCAGCCCGCCCCAGACCTTCGCCGCCTGCTCACCCTGCTGGTTCTCGTAGTTGCGCTGCTGCACGCCCTCGCCGCGCATCCCAGTCATGTACTGCGCGTAGAGGTTCCCGGCGTTACTGGCGAGCCCCGTGCCGCTCTGCATGAACTGGTTGCCCAGGCCGGTCAGGGCCGTAGCCGCCCCCGGCTGGACGCCGGTCACCAGCCCCGCGAGCTTGCTCGCCCGCTCCCGGCCCAGCTCACCCATCTGCTGGTCGCGCACCGCGCCGCGCATCCCGACCCGGTCGACGTTGCGCTCGGCGCCCCGGTAGACGTCGGTGATCTGCGCCATCTGCGGGGCGATGGCGTTGGCGGTGGCGGCGCGGTCGCCGGACATCAGCGTCTGGTAGTAGTTGGCGGGGCCCTGCAGGAGCCGCTGCCCCTGGCCCATCATTTGGTTGCCCTGACCGGCCAACCGATTGGCCTGTCCCGAGAGCCCAGAGATGGCGGCGGCTTCCTCGGGGCTGCGGACGACGCCTTCCTTCTTGGCCTTGTTCTGGGCGCGCTTGCCAGCGATGCCGCCCACGACGGCGGAGACACCGGAGGCGATCATCGGGATGAACGGAATGATCGCGGGCATCAGGCAGCTCCCTCAGGCGGCGTGGACGGGGGCGCGGACAGGTCGAGGAAACACACGTCGGTCGGCAGCCGCTGGAAGCCCGCCTTGATCGCCATGTTGAGCACCTCGGGGTCCTGCACCAGCGTGAAGCTGTGGAGCACACCCAGCTCGCGCAGCATCGCCTTCATGCCCCGGAGGAGCTTGGCGGCGACCGCGGTGGCGCGCCGGTAGTCGGGCGCGACCCACAGGCCGTCGAGGTGCACGGTGGTCAGCGCCGCCCAGACGCCGACGATGGTCCCGTCGGGGGTCTCGGCGACCAGGATGGCCGCGTAGCGCGGGTCGGGCACGCCGTAGCGTGCGGCGAAGGGCAGGTCCGCCAGCCGGTCGTACTCCTCTGGCGGGAGCTGCCGAACCGTCGCGGGCGCCAGCGCTGTGGCGGTGTCGGTGTCGTTCATAGCCGTCGCCTCCGGCGGCGCAGCACGGCGGGCGGCGTCTCGGGCTCCGCCTCCTCCGCCTCCTCGGCCGCTCGCTGCTCGTGGTAGGTCTCCTGCACCAGCGCCAGCGCCTCCTTGGCGTCGTGGCTGCTCACCCGATGAGCATCTTCCAGGGCGTTGACCGCGCTGACAAGACCCCCCACGGTGGCGTCCAGGCCCTGGAGGCGGGCTTCGATGTCGAACAGGCGGTCCCAGAGCAGCCGCACCGACTGCTGCGCTCGCCAGTCCTGGATCTCCTCGACGTGCGGATACTGCTTCTTGAGCGTCGGCGGGGCGGTGCGGGTGACCGGCATCAGCCCTGGCCCCCGAGCGCGCCCGGCGTGAGCGTGCCGCCGCTGGTCTGCGCGGCGAGCACCGCGTGGGTCATCGGCCGCGACGGGTCGAGGTCGTCGTTGCCGAACGGGGTCACCGGGATCGCCTCGTAGGCACCCCAGGGCTGGATGAAGAGCACCGTCTCATCCCGGTAGAGGAAGAACGGCTGCGGGCTGGTGAGGATGTATTTGATCAGCACGCCCTTGCCGGCGTGGAAGCCGTTGAGGAAGCGCCGCTGCTTCTGCCCGCCGGTCGCGGGAATCGTGTAGGTGCGCGTGGTCGTCCCGCCCACCTGGTTGTGCTGCACCAGGGTGGTGAGCGTGACGTCGGCGGTCGACTTCAGCGTGATGTGCGCGTAGAGCGGGTAGAACCAGCCGGGCAGCCCGTGGTTGGTCTCCTGGGTCTCCCAGCGATCGAGCTGGAACGGCTCCTCGTCGAAGAGCGGCTCGGCGGTGTAGAGCCGCCCGGGGTTGGCGTCGACCGGGTACATCCGCCACACCCGCCCGAGGCGCTGCTGGGTGAGCGCGCGCTGGATGACGCGCCGGCCGGAGCAGTTGATGGTCAGGGTCTCGACCGCGGTGCCATCGACTTCGACCTGCACCTGCTTGTCGACCCCGAAGGTGTCGCACTCGAAGATGATCGCCTTCAGCCACTTGTCGGCGTGGGTGCCGAGGATCGAGAAGTTCTGGTTCCAGTTCGCCTGCTCGCTGGGCTCCTCCTGCAGGTGCCACCGGTGCGTGTAGAGCAGCCCCTCGTGGTCGTCGATGGCCTTGAAGCGGAAGACGTGCCCGCGACCCCAGGGGAGCGTGAGGTGCACGACGCGCCGGCCGTTCGCCACAATCGGCCAGTAGGTCAGGCCGCCGCCGAGCGCGTTGGTCAGGCGCACCTCGTCGACGTAGACCTCGACGCGCTTCTCCTGGCCGAAGGTGTCGCAGTAGAGATCGAGCCCGGTGTAGTACTGGTCCCACTGGTTCTCGAAGTGGATGTCCCACTTGCTGATGCGCGGCGGCTCCTGGACGTAGATCCAGTCGGCGCGGTAGAGCAGCCACGGCACGCAGCCGACGCCGTCGGGGCGGATGCGGACCTGGTGCGCGGGGACCGCCGGCCAGGAGTACTTGAACTTGTGCCGGTTCGCCGAGACCACATCGAGCGTGGCGACGGTGGTGCGCTCGCCGGCGAAGTCGCGCTCGATGTAGACGGTCTTCGCCACCCCGCCGGTGTCGCAGTCGAAGGTGACGCCGGTGAGCCAGACCTCGTCGGCGGAGTTGAGGTCGTCCCAGTTGGTGACGCGCGTGTTGGTCAGGTCGGGTTGGAGGGTGACCGCGTAGCCGATCTGGTAGAGGATCGGGCGCCCCTCGTCGGACGACCAGCGCAGCTCCACGGCGATCGAGTGCGCCTTCTGCGGCGCGGCCCCGAAGGCGTGGACGATGAAGCGCTGGCGGCCGGCGGTCTCAGTCGCGACCAGCTCCTCGACGTTGGCGTGCGCCTCCTCGTTGAGGAACACCTGCAGCGTGAGGTCGACGCCGGCGGGGTCGCAGTCGAGGAACAGGTCGCCGAACAGCTTCTCCTCGCGGATGGCGCCTGACGCGGAGCCGGTGCGGATCACGCAGTCGATCGCGGTGCCGTCATCGCTCAGGCCGCTGTGCGTGTAGCTGGCGCCGGTGCCGTCGCCGCCCAGCAGGAGGAGCGGCTCGTCCTCGCCCTGCACGCAGGCGAGCGCGCGGCCGAAGTGGTAATGCCGCCAGAACTTGTTGAGGATGGAGTAGACCAGCACCTGCCGGTCGCCCTCGGTGTCCTGGTAGAGGAAGTAGAGCGCGTTCTCCCACACGGTCAGGCGGAGCAGGTGCGCCTGGGTCTTGTCGATCGGCTCGTAGCCGTTGACCGCGGTGCCGTAGAAGAGCGGGTTGATCGCCTCCGACAGCCACTCCTCCGGGCCGCCGCCGGTGACGAAGATGCCGTCCTCGGCGACGAAGTAGATCACCCCGCCCGGGCCGACGCAGAACGCCCAGCGCCCGAGCAGCCCGCGCGTGCAGCGGGTGGGCGTGGCGGTGATGCCCTCGCCGCCCGAGAGGTTCGGGTAGAGCGCGTAGAGCCTGGCGCGCGAGAAGACGAAGCCCTGGTTCGCCGCGACCCCGCCGTGCATCAGCGCCTCGCTGGGCGCGCACACCTCGACGTTGCCGGCGGCCGACCAGTGCTCGGGCTGATGGGCGTGCGAGAAGTAGAGATGCCCCGGGCGGTGCGGGTCGCCGCAGCCGACGATCATGCCTTCGAGCGGGCCCCAGATCGCCGGCAGCGGCTGGTTCAGGACCGTGTTACCGGCCGCGTCGACGGTGGGGATCGGCTGGTAGTGGTCGATGGGGAGCGTGCCGGCGCCGACGATCCCGAAGTCGTGCTCGGTGTCGGTGAAGACCGCGCCGTCGCTGGTGTTCTCCCCGACGAAGTACCAGTCGTCGTAGAGCGAGCCGCCGCGCCGGTAGACACGCTGGCGGATGGCGGCGTCGCCGTGCGCCGCCGGGTCGATGAGCACGCGCCGGCGGAGCGGGTCGACGTAGAGCGACTTGTCGTAGACCGGCGAGCCGTTCGACTCGGCGCCGGTGCGCGGGTCGTAGTGGGTCACCCGGTAGTCGTAGGGCTGCGAGCCGACCGCGCCGGTCATCGGGCCCGAGCCGCCGGTGAGGTACAGGTCGCCGATGCCGACGGCGCACGGCCCGCTGTTGACGCGGATGTAGACGATGGTGCCGGTGATGGTCGACCAGTCGCAGCCGGCACTGTTGCCGATGCGCTGGAAGTCGCCGCGGCGCACCGGCACGCCGATCGAACTCATCTCCACCCACTGCTGCTGGCCGGAGCCGATCTGGATCGACTGCGCGCGGCCGGGGTCCTGGCTCGCGCGGGTCTCCTCCCAGCTCTTACGGTCGTCGGCGGTCATCGCGCGCGCCTTGAGGTCGCCGTCGCGCAGGGCGTAGATGCGCGCGGTCTCCGCCGATTCGATCGCGGTCTCCTTCGCCTGGATGAACTTGACGAAGTCGCCCTGGCGGAACGCCTTGACGTAGGCGTCGGCGTTGGCGCCCGCGCCGTCGGGCAGGCCGGGTAGCGGCGTGGCCCCGAAGGTCGGCGTGCACACCAGGTAGAGGCGGATCTCCTCGATCTGGTCGGGGTGCGAGGTCTTGATCCAGAAGTGAATCAGGTCGTCGTCGCCGGCCGGGATGCTCGCGCCGCCACCGACCGGCGTGAGCTGCGAGAGGTCGCACGGCGTGGTGGTGGCGATCCACGAGTCGTAGCCGGTGAACGACTCCAGGCCGCCGGCCGCGTTCACCGTGATGTAGATGTCGGGGGTCGCGCCGCCCGGGATCGAGAACTCGTCGACGGCGAGCGGCGGGTCGGTCGGGACCGGCGCCGGCGGCGGGATGGTCGCCTCTTCCTCGGGCGTCGGCTGCATGGTCCCGGGGACCATCGTCCAGCCGCTCGCCTCGGTGCCGTCGGCGGCGCTGAAGGTCGCGATCGAGGTGCGGTACTCGGGGCCGAGCGTGACGCTGGGCGCGGCGCCGGGAGCGGGCAGGCCGATCGGCAGCGACAGCCCGTCGTCGCGGATCTTCCGCATCCGGTTACGGTCGGCGACATACATCCAGGGGTGGCCGCTGAGCGCCGGGCGGTGCGGGACGAAGGTGAGCGGGTCGCCGCTGTAGCCGGTGTCGACGGCGCTGGTCGGCCCAGTCGCGCCGCGCTGCACGGTGGTGTCGATGCCCCAGAAGCGCGTGGGGTTCGCGCCGTAGAGCGCGCGGATGGCGTGGCAGGTGCCGCCGCTGTGGGTGGCGACCGGGGTCAGGCCCGGGCGCGCGGTCGCCTCGCCCTCGTTCTCGTGCCAGACGTTGGTCAGGCGACTCCAGCCTTCCATGGCGTCGAGCGAGTCCTTGAGGTTCAGCGTGCCGCGGCCGTAGCGCACCTGGTGGTTCTCGAACGGCCCCTCGAAGCGAGAGCCGGTGACCGCGTTCGCGCGCCGGGAGATTTGCTCCGCCATCACTCACCCCCGGTCGTGTTCGCCGTCGGCGTCATCACATCCTCGTCGGTGATTACCTGGGGGACGCACTCCGGGCAGACACAGACCGCTCGTACCACCGTGTCGTCGGGCACCTCGTTCGAGACCGACTTGCCACAGAACCAGCAGTAGAGACGCATCAGCTCCAGCCTTCCAGGATGATCGCCGCCGCCGTGCGGGTGAGCGCGTAGCGGCGGTCACAGTAGTTGGCGCGCTCCGGGTCGAGCAGCCGCCCGACCTTGCGGAGGAGCGTGCCGAGCGCGGCGTACTTGATGCCGGGGGTGAACGCCTCGTCGACCGGGAGGTCGGTGCCGGGCAGGTCGCCGGTGACCAGCGGCGGCACCTGGATGTAGAGCAGTTCGAGTACGCCGGCGGCCGCGGGGGTCGGCACCAGGCGGAGCGTCAGCGTGGATTGATCGAGGTCCGCGTAGCCGAGCGGCAGGCCGGCGGTGGTCTCCCAGCCAGGCAGGGCGAGGTCACCCTCGAAGCTGTCGACCGGGCCGAGCGGCGTGCGCGTGTTGTCGGCGGCGCGCCAGACCAGCGAGGCGGTGGCGAGCCAGTCGTCGGGCAACGTGACCACGGTCGCAAGCGCCGCGAGCGCGATCTCGGTGCGGGCCACCTGCAGGTGCGTGTCGCGGCCGAGCGCGCGGATGGCGCCGTTGACCGCGTCGAGCACCTCCTCGCGCGTCCAGATGAGCGAGGGCCAGGTGTCGCCGCCGTCGGGTGGTTCGATCAGGACGTACTGCAGCTCGGTCAGCAGCTCACGGTCGATCATGCGGTCCTCTACTCCGCTCCGGTGCCCGGCTGGTCATGCCGGGAGAAGGCGCTGGCGACGCCCTGCATCTGATTCGAGGCGCCAGTGGTCGGTTGCAGGTCGCGCCGGCGGTCGAGCCCCGCCCACCGCCGGAAGGCCTGGTTCTGCTTCAGGAGCCCGTTCTCGTCGGCGGCGGCCTGGAGGAACGCCTCGAAGTAGGGCCGCGTGGCGCGCCAGCGAGCGCCCGCCTCCTTGAGGCTGGCGACGTGCAGCGCCATGTCGGCGACCAGGTCGATGATCTCCTCGCCGAGGTCGACCGTGTCGGTCGGCAGGGTGAGCACCGGCGTGCGGAGGACCCCGTCGAGCCGGAGCGCGGCCGGCGCGGCGGTCGGGTAGGTCGGCCAGATGGCGATGCGCGTGAGCGAGACCGGCGCCCAGATGGTCGGAACCTGGGGGACGCCCGCGCCGGTCGCGGTGGTCTGGAGACGCCAGGGCGGGTGGGCGAGGTCCAGCTCGGTGAGCGAGGCCGGGATGAGCGGCGACCCGCTGACGGTGGTCACCCGCATGGCGTAGGTGAGCGAGCCGGGGAGCGGAATCTCCGGGTCGCCGGCCAGGACGTCCAGGAGCACGCGCGTGCGCCAGCGGCCGGTCAGGAGGTTCCACTCGCGCAGGGCTTCGTTGAGGGCCAGGCGCGCTTCCTCCGCGGTCCAGAAGACCACCTGGTCCCAGCGCTGAGCCATGTGGGTCTGGAGGGCGGCCAGGGTCGTGGTCGTGTAGGGCACTGCCGGCTAGGATGCGCGGGGCGGGGCCGCCGGGCAAGATCCCCCTAGCCGATTGGGAAGGTGACCGGGCAGGCAGGTGGGCGGGGCGGCGTGGTCACCGGCGGAAGCTCCCCGGAACAGGCATTCATCTTGATGGCGGCCGCATTGCCCGGGAGATACGACACCGGCGCCGCCGCGTCGTCGATGACGACTTCCACCAAGGAGCTGATGTGATCGGTGAACGCCCCCACGCCGATCTTCGCGTGGTGGAGGAAGCCCACATGATTGATGCCCGTGCGCTCGATCTGGAGATGACAGCTCACGGGATCCGTACCCGCCGCATACCGGAGCCAATAGTGTTTCGTTGAGGTGGGATAGAAGACCCCGCCAACCAGGCCACCCAAACACTCGAAGGATTGCGTCGTCGTGTGCGTCCCCGCTAAGACCGACACATTGTTGACGAGGAACTCGTAGGTGATCGAGGCGTGGGTCGGAAACGAAAAGCGGAACTGGAGCGCGTGGATCCTGCCGTCCCGGACGAAGACGCCCGGCGCCGACGTCCCAATGACCAGCGTTCCACCCGTCGGACTGTTGGCTCGGTAAAACGTGAGCGACCCGTCCACATTGAGTTGCAAGACCGAGAGAAAACTCCGATTCGAGCTGCGCCCGGCTACCCCATCCTTACAGTTGAACTCGGCGAGGTTTCGGGAAAAATCTTCGCCACTGACGTACAAGTACCCGTACTGCCAGCGAATCGTCCCTTCGTGTAATTCCGTGAGGTACGTCGCGGCGGCGAGCCGCGCCGTGCTGCCCCGTGAACAGGTGAGGGCATTCAGTCGATCAATCCCCCAACCCGGAATGAGGGTGACGGTGCCTGTCAGCACTTCAAAGAAGGCTAACGACTCCATCCGCGAGGAATAGATCACCGCCATGTGTCCCCCTAGTCGTTGGGGTCGATCGGGAAGTCGACCGGACAGAACCGCGGCGGGTGGACGATGATGATCGTCGGCCCCCGCAGGGCAAGGCCCCAATGGAAGCCGTTACTGACCGCGTTGTTGAACGGGGTCGCCTGGACCGTGATCGCGTCGCCGGACGCGAAGTCGACGTCGGCCTGCACCTGCCCCGTGACCTCCATATCCTGGATGGTGAGCGTGATCGGCGTGTCGGTGCCCGACCGGCGCAGCATGTAGACGGTGCCGCGGCCGGGGCTGGGCGGGCCGGCGCGGCGGACATACAGCCCCGCGGCACGCAGCCCCGCCGGGCCGATGTGCGCCTCCCCGTGGGATTCGGTGGTGACGAGCTGGTCGCAGCGGGGCCACTTCCAGTCGGGGCCGTCGGAGCGGATGGCGTCGTTGCTGCCGCCGCACAGCATGTACATCCCAGCGGTCGTCGGGGTGAACGCCACGCTCGCCGCGACGTGCGCGAGCGCGGCGGGCCCCGGGCTGCCGGTGCGGGCGAGGACGAGGTCGACCAGGTCGGTCAGGGCGAGCGGCAGGCTGAACGCGGAGAAGGCGTGGATGGCCGGGTCGGGGAGCGTGCAGGCGGTGTCGACGGTGCCGCCGGTCCCGTCCTGCGTCACGCCGTTCTTGCGAACCCACGCCACCCACGCCCCGCCCCCTGGGCCCGCCGCGAAGGTCTTCAGGTCCAGCCGCGTGATCGCGCCGGGGGCCGCGCAGATCGAGTAGGTGTTGCTCTGCACGGGGCCGGGGTCGGAGCCGTAGGACATCCACTCGCCGTTGCCGAGCGCCCCGCCAATCCCCCGCTTGCCGACCGAGGGGACAGACCCGCCCGTCGTATACGCCGTGATCCCGTAGGAGGCCACGGCGCCCTCGAACTCCAGGCAGGTACTGAAGTGGACGAGACCAGGAAAGTTCTGCTGTGTGCCCGCGATCCGATAGCAGACGTCATCGCCGGCCGCGACGGCGACCGCATCGCCCGTGTTGGCGGCCAGCGCGGCGCCGGCGGCGAGCGACACGGTCAACGCCGTCGCGACGCCGTTGACCAGCAGCGTCGCCGTGAGGGCCGGATGCGGCACGTTGCAGCCGATGACCAGGTGGCGGAACGTCCCCGCGACCGACCAGGGGTGCTTGGCGGCAGCGGCACTGAAGGTCACCGCATACGCCGCCTCCCCGAACCCGCCCGTGACGGCGAGGTGCGAGACCGACGCGCCGTAGAACACCCCGTGACTGAGGTGCGGAATGATCTGGATCACGGCAGTCGAGTCTGTCGAGAACGCCCACGCCGGGCAAGATCCCCCCTACTCGACATCGGGGTCGATCGGCAGGACGCCCGGGCAGGCGCTGGTGCGCGGCGGGCGGGTGGTCGGCGGGCGCCTAGTCCACAGCTCGACGATCGCCTGCGTGGTGTGCACCACCGCGCGCTGCCCGCCCCAGACCTCGACGATCGCATGGGTGACGCGCGCCGGGACGGGCGGCACGGTCCACAGTTCGACGGCGACCTGGGTGGCGCGCAGGGGGATGGGCGTCCAGGTCCACAGCTCAATCGCGACCTGGGTGGCGCGGGTGGCGGCGGGAGCGGCGGACCAGGCTTCGACCGCGAGCTGGGTGACCCGCAGCGCCGTCTCCGGCGGGGACGTCGACAGCAGCTCGACGACCGCCTGCGTCACGGCGGCGGGGGTGGCCGCCCCGACGGTGGGCGTGAGTAGCTCGACGACGCTCTGTGTGGCGCGCGCCGCGGCGAGCGGCCGGCTGATCGTTTCGGTGAGCGCCTGGGTGACGCGCGCGGCCGCGAGGGGCTGGGTGAGCGTCTCGACGACCGCCTGGGTGACGCGCCCGTCGGCCCGCGCAAGGCTCAGGACCTCGACGACCGCCTGGGTGACGCGCCCGTCGGCCATCCCAGGACTCTACGAGGTCTTGCGGTAGCCGAACTCCGCGGCGTTGAAGTCGGCCTCGATCCACGCCGCGCCGGTGCCAGGGTTGGTCTGGACGATCTGCAGACCGTAGGCGTAGCTGGTCGAGGGAGAGAAGTTCGCGCCTGGGTAGTCGACACCGCCGTGGCGAATCACGGGCGCGACGGTACACACACCCGCGTCCATCTTCTTCAGGGCGAGGCAGTGCTGCACGCCGTAGATCGTCGCCCCCGGGAGCGGCGCATCCTGCATGACGAAGGTGTCAGTCGCGCCCACCGTCGCCGTCGTGTTGTGGTCGGTGTCGTCGTTGGGCGCGGCCTCGTCGACGGTCAGCGCGTTATCACTGCCGGTGGAGGGCGTCCACGCGGACGAGGCGCCTTCGGCGGTGGGAAAGCGCGCATCGACGCGCACGTCCCCGAGCGGGCCATTCCACGGTGCCGGGCCGGAGCCGTCGAGCAGATAGACGTCGTCGAAATCCCAGGTATTCGGTGTGGCCGTCGACACGAGTTTCCCCAGGACGACCTCGTCCCACGTCGACGAGGCGGTGGCGCGCGTATTCTGGTTCGTCAACGCAATCCACGACACGCCATTGACCAGCACGTCGACCGTCCCCACCGTGGGGTCGATCACCGCGACCAGCTCGATGTAGTACGTCACGCCTGCCGCCAACGCTAGCGCGCTGGGAGCACCCAGGAGTGTGGTCCCCCGATAGACACTCAGCGTCCCGTTGGTGTTCGGACGCAGCACGAGCTGGTTGGCCGAGGCTTGCCGAATCAGGGCGAGGGAGGTGCCCCCACTGGAGGTTTTGGACGTGTTCGGGTCGAAGCTCGTATTGACCTGCAGCTGGGTAAAGCTCCCGGCGCTCTGGGTGAACGAAAACCCGCACACACAGGTATTGCCGACCGCCGGCACGACCTTGCCGAACGCCCGACAATCCGAGTTACCCGCGGCCTGCCGCAGCCCTGCCGACGCCCGGCGGCCCGCGCCCGCGGTAATCACGGGGCTCACCGAGCCGCCCGCCGTGTAGATCGACGACCACTTCTCGACCAAATCCACGGTCGCGTAGTGGTCGAAGCTATCCATGAAGAGCAACGCCATCGGTCTCCGCCTCAGGTGATCTTGATGACGCCGAACTGCCCGGCGTTGACTTCCGCGTCGGTGAACTTCGCCATCGTCGCCGGGTTGAGGTCGTAGGGCTGCGTGAGGTAGCGGTCGTAGGTGATGCTGGAGATGCCCTGGGTCGGGCCGACGTAGTCGGTACCGCCCTGGTGCACGACCGGCGCGATCGCCGCGCCGCCATCACTGTCCTTGCGAGCCAGGATGCAGGCGTGCGCGCCCTTGACGAGAGTGCCTGGCGGGAGGTCCTCGAAGTGATAGAGGTCGGTGATGCCGGGGGCCGTCGTGGTCACGTAGGTGGCGTCGTCGTCGGGCGCGGGGTCGTCGTTGGTCGCGTCCCAGTTGGCGCCCACGTTCGGCGTCCAGCCGGTGGCGCTGCCCGGGCCGTTGGGCAGGATGGTCTCGACGATCCCGTCGCCGAGGAAGTCGCTGACGTCGTCGGGGTCGGCAGCGACGCGGTCGGCGAGGTAGAGGTCACACATCCGCAGCACGACCACGTCGCCGCTGCCCGGCCGCGCCGCGAGCAGGTTCACGCCGGTCCAGATGCCAATCTCCTCACCGTTGCGACTGCCCTTCGTGTTGCCGGTGAACTGCATGATCGGGACGCCGTTGGCGCGGATCTCGAAGGTGCCGACGGTCGGGTCGATGAACCACTTGCATTCCAGGAAGCACCAGGCGCCGGACTGCAGCCCTTCGATCGACTCGGCGAGCTTGTCGAAGCTGCTGGTGAACCGCGAGCGCCAGAGACTCAACGTCCCCGTCGGGTTGAGATAGAGGCCGACGTGCGCCGCCGACCCTTCCATCAGCGTGAAGAACTCCTCGCCACTCGGCATGACGCCCGCGCCGCTCTCGCCCACTTCCTGCAGGTCGTCGACCTTGACCGCGAAGCCGCAGACGCCACTCGTGGTGGGCGTCCACGGACCCAGGCGCGTCATCAGCGGTGAGATGCCGAGGTGCCCGGCATTGTTCGCGCCGACCGTGACGCGCTTGATGCAGTTGCCAAACCGCCCTTCCGCGACGACGGACCACGTACAGCCTTCCACGGTCACGACCGAGTACTTCATCCCGATCCGCGTCGAGTCGTAGTGCGCCTGCCCGTCCATGAACAGCAGCATCTCAGGTCCACCCCTCGTCCGAGTCTGGGTCGAAGAACGGCGCCGGGCAAGATCCCCCCGGCACGCTCACCGCCGGCTCCAGCACCGCCAGCACCGCCGGCAGCGGCTCGCAGGCCCGCGCCGCGGCGTAGGTCAGCTCCGCCCAGGTGAGGTCCTCCGCCGCGAGCGTGCCGTCGTCGATCGCGCACACCACGCCCGGCGCGACGAAGTCGGGCAGGGTCGCGGCGAGGCGGCCGGTGCCCAGGCGCAGGATGGCCAGGCGCGCGGGCAGCTGGGCGGGGTCGCTGCCGGTGATCGCCATCGAGGAGTTACCGCCGGCCCCCGCGCGCGGCGGCGCTGCCGATGAGTATCAGCACGATCACGGCGACGAGCAGGAGCAGCAGCGGGAACGTCATCGGGGTGGCCCGGTGCCGTTGGTCGAGGGGGGTGCGACGGCGAGCGTGCGTGTGGCCGGGTCGAACTGGAGCGAGACGTCGGCGTCGAACACGTAGCGCTCGGCGAGCTGCTGGAGCAGCGTCGCCTTCGCCTCGGCCGCTTCGAGCACCGGCAGCCGGGCGCGCGCGAGGGCCAGCTCCGCGCTGGCGGTCGCGCGCCGTTCGATGGCGACGATGGCGGCGAGCGCGCGCGCCTCGTCCTCTGTCAGCGTGACCGGAAGCGACATGCAGTCTCCTTCTCGCGAACTAGCTGGCCGACCGATATGTGACCGAGCCGTGAAGGTACGTGCCAGAGGCATAGTTATTCGCGTGCATTTGGGTGAGGCCACCGCCGGGACCAGCGGTCGCGTACAGGTACATGCGGAAACTCCAGGGAAACAACAAGCCCACGATGGTGGAAACCGCCACCGCCAGCCCACCCCAATACATCGTGCAGGACCAGTACCCACCATCTGCTTGATGCGGGAAATCGTCAATCACCAACACGTCGTCCGTCGCACCCTTGGCCGCAATGCCAATGGAGAAGCTGACGGTGACCATGCGACCCACCTTGGTCCAAGTGCCCGACCGCGTGTTGTAGGTCTGCCCGGTTTCCCCGGCGGCACCGCGCAAGTACGGCAACCACTCGCCATTGGTGCCCAGACGCGCATCAGGGACAGTCCCACTAGTCAGATATGAAGCGTTCAGTGGAGTTGTATTTAAGCCTGCATCCGCCTGCACCGTTGCATAGGAACGAACGGCATTCGTGAATGTATTCCCGCTGAGATGGGTCTCACCATTGAAATAGTTTGTACCGCTGAAGTTATTTCCATTTCTAAGTGCAACATTGGCTGACAGGCGCGCATCGGGGACATGCCCGGCGATCAGCGAACCGGCGATAGACAGATTGCCTGCTCGGTCAACAACGAGCAAAGAGCCAACAGTGTTCTCATAGATGTGAAACCCATTGGCGTAGCTGATTAACCGGAAAGCCGCGTTGTAGCTCAGTTCATGCAGGTTAATCCCCGCCGTGCCTGTGCCTTGAAAGACGTGCTCGCCGCCTGAGAATGTATTCGCTGGGCTCTTCAACGCGACGTTCGCGGGTAGCCGAGCATCAGGAATCGTGCCCCCCGTGAGGTACGAGGCGTTCAACGGTGTCGCGCCAAGTCCAGCGGCGGTCAGGACTCCGTTTCTGGCGATGGTGACGTAGCCCGTCGCGACCGTGATGGCGTCATTGACCGCTTGAATGAACAGGTCACCCGGCCCGGCCTGATGCACGAGAATTTCCCACAACCCCTGATCGACCGCGACGCCCGTGTTGTGCAACTGCAGACGCGGGTACGGCGTGTTCGTCAGTCGGACGTTGCCGGTCACGTTCAGGCCGCCGGCGTCGATGCGCGCGATCGGCGTCGGGCTGAAGACCGTCCCCGCCGCGCCGGGACTCGGGCCGCACGCGAACACGATGGACCCCGGTGCCGCCTGCACGGCGCTGTACGCACTGTTCGCGAGGTTCTTCCAGCCGACGCCCCCGTGATGCACGACGTTGTGCATCAAGTACGTGCCGTTGAGTGCTTCCCCCGGCCACGACTGAATCACGCCCCGGTCGCCGAACTGCGCGTAGCCTTGCGCCTGCGGCACGTTGATCGCGGGGAGGCCGTAGTTCGCCCCGTTGACGACGACCGAATTACCGACGACCAGCGAGTTCGCCACGCTCATCTGGTTATTCGCTTTGCTGAACGACGCGATGTTGACCCAGCCGCTTTCCACGTCGTCCTGCCCGTACACGATCAGGTTCTGCGACTGCGACATCAGCCGGTACTGCGACGTGTTCGCCGGTTGCGTCGTGTCGAGCAGATAGAGACTCGCGTTCGCGTTGCGGATGTACTGCGGCTGCGAGAAGACGTTGTTGACGTTCAGCCACGCATTGTTCAGCAGGGCATCGCTGCCGCCGGGTTGGTGCGTCGCCTGGTGCGGGACCAGCGCCGCGGGGTCGCCCGGGTCGCCCTTCGGGCCTTCTGGGCCTGGCACGCCTTGGATGCCCTGCGGCCCCTGGATGCCCTGGACGCCTTGCGACCCGGGGACACCGGGTTGCCCTTCGGGTCCGGTCGCGCCGGTCTCCCCGATGGGGCCTTCCGGGCCGGTCGCCCCAGGCTCGCCGGGGTCGCCGGGCTCGCCTTGGATGCCCTGCGGACCCTGAGGACCTTCCGGGCCGGGCGGGCCTTGCGCGCCAGGCGGGCCCTGCTCCCCGACCGGGCCTTCGGTCAGGACCAGCACCGTGATGCGCGTGTTGTGCGACATCGAGCCGTTGCCGCCAGGCCCGTCCTGCGAGAGGAAGGTGACCTGGACGATGAACCAGTCGCTCATCTCCACGACGCCGTCGATCCGCCACTCCTGGTGGGTGGTGGCGAGGTCGGTGTCCTGAATCACCAGCCGGGACGCCGGCGGGGTCATCCCGAAGAGCACATGCGCGTCGAAGCCGTCGGTGGTGAGCCAGTCGACGTAGAGCGCGGTCGCCTCCTGCTGGACGACAGCGTTCCAGCGGAGCATCCCGGTGCCGGGGTCCTGCGACTGCTGCGACTGGGTGTCCGCCCGGTAGGGGAAGGCGCTGGACGAGGGGGCCGACTCGCCTTGCGGGCCCTCGGGGCCGACCTCGCCCTGGATCCCCTGGATCCCCTGGATGCCCTGGATGCCCTGGGGACCCTCGGGCCCGGTGGCCCCGACGGCGCCGGGCACGCCCTGGATCCCCTGCGGGCCGAGCGGGCCGGTGGGGCCTTCGGGGCCGCCGGGGCCAGGCACGCCTTGCGTCCCCTGCGGTCCCAGGGGGCCGACCGGGCCGATGGGGCCCGTCGGGCCGGTGGGGCCAATGGGGCCGGTCGGGCCGATCGGACCGGTGTCGCCCTCTGAGCCGGTCGCGCCCGTCGGCCCCTGGAGCCCCTGGGGGCCTTCTGGGCCGGTTGGACCGGTGGGGCCCAGGGGACCGGCGGGGCCTTCGGGTCCGGGGTCGCCTGCGGGCCCTGGCGACCCGGGGGCCCCCTCCGCGCCGGCGGGGCCGACCTCGCCAGGCTCACCCTGGGCGCCGGCCGGTCCGGGTAGCCCGGTGGGGCCTGGGGGGCCAGTCGCGCCGGTGGGGCCAACCGGGCCGAGGTCCCCCTCCGGGCCTGGGACGCCCTGGGGGCCAGGCGGGCCAGCCGGACCGGTGGGGAAGGGACCGACATCCACCCAGTCGCCCGCCGCGTCGTCCCAGACCCAGACGTGGTCGGTGTCGTCGGCGATCCAGCAGTCGCCCGGCTCGCCGGTCGGCGGGAGGTCGCCCGCCGACGGGACGGTGCCGCGCAGGGTCAGGGAGCGACCGGGCGGGCCTTCCGGGCCCTCGGGGCCGACCGGGCCGAGGTCGCCTTGCGGCCCCTGTGGACCGGTCGCGCCGGTCGGGCCGGCGGGCCCCGTGGCGCCGGTCGCCCCCGTGCCGCCGGTGGCGCCGGTCGGGCCGGCGGGGCCTGGTGCACCCGCAGGGCCCGCGGGGCCGGTCGCGCCGCCCGGGCCCACCGCGAAGGTCCCGTCCGCCCGGAGGAACAGCAGGGTCCCGCCGGGGTAGCCACTGAGCGCGGTGACCGGCAGCGGGTCGGTGCCGCCGGCGCGGTGGGTGGCCTGGTGCGCCGGGAGGTCGCTCGGCGAGAGCGGCTTGAGCACCACGTTCGGGGAGAGCCGCGCGTCGGCGAGGGTCCCGCTGGTGATCTGGCTGGCGTTGAGCGGGGTGGTCCCCAGGCCGCCGGGGGCGGTGAGGACGCCGCCAATGGTCAGACTGGCGGCGAAGATCGCGTCGACGTCATCGTAGATGGAGTCGATGAACGCCTTGTTGACGATGGTGCCGCTGGTCAGGTCTCCGGTGTCGTCGCGGAGGGTGTCGAACCAGGTGCGGGAGAGCGTCGTTGGAGCCATGCGCGCTCCCCCGGGTTAGAACGGCACGCCGAGGATGGTGATCGTCGCGCCCGCCCCGATCGCGTAGAGGTCCGAGAGCTTCACCGCCCCGGTCTGGAACGGCCCGAGGACCAGCGGCGGCCCGGCGACGGCGATGACCAGCCCGGTCGCGGTGGTGACGCCGCTGGAGGAGCCGAGCGTCGCCGCCCCGCCGGTCGTGCTGATGACCAGCTGCCGATACGAGACGTTCTTCGCCTCGTCGGGCACACCGGCGGTGCCGCCGTAGACATCGCTCACGCGCTTGGCGGAGGCGGCGAGCGCGAGCTGCAGGGTGACGACCATGGCTGCCCTTTACCGCTCGTCGATGGTGCCCGGGCGCCGGTCCTGCAGCGTCGGCGGCGGGGGTGGCTGGGCGGCGGGCTCGAAGCGGTTCGGCTGCGCCGGCAGGCCCGAGACGCTGTTGGCCGACTCCTGGCCGTCGATGCCCGGGACCGGCGCGTTGGTCCAGAGCGGCTGCAGGGCGTTGTCGCCGCCGAGATCGACCTGGGGGTCGGTGCCGCGCTCGGTGATCGAGTCGCCGCCGAAGGCGTCAGCGGCCGGCATCGCCGGCTTGTTGAAGAAGGTCTTGAGGTCACTCATGGGGTCTCCTCAGTGGCTAGCTTAGTAGCTGTGGGCGCTCGCGTCACTGGCGCGCAGGTCGGCGTCGCCGGACTCCAGGCAGCCGCAGTCGGCGACCGGCCAGCTGTCCCAGAGGTCGGTCGGATACTGCTCGTCGTCGCGCAGGCTGAGCATCTGCACGCCGGTCTGGAACTCGGTGCGCTTGCCCTGGGCGAGCGTCGCGTTGAAGTAGGGATTGGCCTTGTCGGCGGTGCCCGGCCACATCGCCGCCTGCATCAGGGCGCCGGCGATGAGCACCTCGCCCCCGTCGGCGAGCACGCCAGTGAGGACGTCGCCGTCGGTCAGGCGGTCGCCCTGCCGCTGATAGACGGCGGTGAGCGTCGCCGGCGACCCCGAGGGGTAGTAGCGATACCGCACCTGCCCCAGGGTCAGGGGGTCGGTCGAGGGGGTGGCCGCCACCAGCGCGGTCGGCGGGCCGGTATAGGTGCCCGCCGGGTCGACGCGCGCCAGCTCGTCGAGCGAGTGCCAGAAGCAGAGGCGCACCTGCCGCGCGGTGTCGACCACGATGAGGAAGCTGCCGAAGTCGGGCGGCATGGTCGCGTAGACGTCGCCCACGAGCGGGGTGAGCGTCAGCTCCGCGCGCATGAAGCCCCAGCGGCGGGCGGCGAGGAGCTGCTTCCAGGCGGCGTTGACCCACTCGCGCGCGAGGAAGGTCGGGGCGGACGGGCAGTAGAGCCTGACCGTCCGCCAGCAATCGCCGTAGGTCATCGCCATGCGCGTGTCGGGACTAGATCCCGATCGCCTCGAAGCGGGCGAAGTAGGTCGACAGGTTCGTCCCCTGCGCGACCTCCGCGCCGGTGGTGCCAACCAGCCACTTGACCTTGCCGCCGCCGGTGGCGGGGTCCGGGTTCCAGACCGGGTACAGGTAGTTGGTCCCGCTCACCGCGTTGGAGAACAGGATCAGCTCGATCCGCGACATCCCCAGGTCGGCCGGCGTGATCGGGTCGCCGGTGGTGTTGTAGACCGCCGGCCCGGTGTAGCCGGCGATCTTGCGGATGCGCGCGTTCGAGCTGTCGTGATAGTTGCCGATGCTGCGATCGATCGTAGGCGGCATGGCGTCCTCAGACTGCGTCCGGCAGCAAGGTCAGGTCGACCTGAATCTTGTGGTTGCCGGTGCCGCCGGTGACGTCGGTCACCTTCGGCGCGCTGACGGTGCCGAGCGCGACGGTGCCCGGTGCGGTGCCCGCGGCCACCAGCACCGCGAGGTTGGTCGCACCGCCCACCACGACATCCGCCCCGGCGACCGCGGCGGCGACGTTGGCGTCCGAGGCGCGCACCAGGCACGGCCCACCGAACTGGATGCAGGTGTAGTTGCCGCGGGTGGGCGCGTTGTTGAACACCCCGGCGACCTGGTTGAGCGTGGTGCCGCCGGCGGTGGTCACGACGTAGTTGGCGCGGTCGGACCAGTAGGCCGGCTGGCCGGCGAGCGGCGCGGCCGCGGCCGCCGGGTCGACCCGCACGATCTGGTAGCGCTTGGTCCGCGGCACCGGCGCCCCGCTCGCACGGGACGTCGGGTGCTGCATCGAGAAGCGCTGCCCCAGCGTGCCGGGGGCGTGCAGGGTCGGCGTGTCCTCCATGTTCGGGTTGCCGCTCTGGAGGTGGATGGCATTCGATTCAAAGACACTCGGCATGAGAATCTCCTTCGCTCCGGGTGACCGGGCGGGTTAGCTGCCGATCCCCGTGAGCACGCGGGACAGCCGCAGCGCCTTGGTGACCAGGTTGCCGCAGTAGAGGATCTGGCCCGACACCTGGTTGTCCTGGCGTGCGCCCTTGAACCCGGTGAACCCGAACGCGAACTTCCGCGACTGCGCGATGTAGAAGCGAATGTAGGCGTCGTCGCCTGGGGGGCCGAAGTTCAGCCACCAGAACGTCTCGTTCGGCGCGTAGTAGTTGCCCAGGTCCTCGTCGTTGACGCCGTCGGCGCCCGGGCAGTACTGCGACATGGTGATCGTCGCCTTGTCGAACTTCATGCCCGGCCAGTTGATCTCGGGCTGGGTCGTGTCGACGATCTGGTGTGGCAGGAAGTTCTCGGCGATGAACCCCATGCACCGGTTGGTGGTGATGGCGATGGTCGGCGCCTCGTTGCCGATGATGCAGCTGAAGTAGCTGTGGCGCAGCACCCGGTACGAGATCGGCTGGCCATTGAGGTTGGCCGGGATCAGGCCGGTCGGCGGCGTGAGCGCGGGCGCGACATCAGCGCGGGTCTGGCCGCCGTAGGAGGGGAACAGGTTGTTCTCCCAGCTGGCGGTGACGCCGTCGTTGAGCGCCTCCTCCATCCCGTTCAGCTCCATCGACCGGTCGTTGCCGGGGATGTTCTGCCCGTGGTGGAACGCGGCGATTTCGAGGATCGCGGACATGGTGAGCGAGGCCTGCGCCATGTCGGTGCGGATGACCGAGAAGGCGGCGCGCGGGCCGGCCATCTCGACTTCGAGGTCTTCGAGGAACTCGGTCACGCCGACCTGGTAGTAGCGCGGTCCGAACAGCAGGCCCGTGCGGGTCTGCCGGCGGCTGATGTCGAAGGACCCGCCCTTGCGGTAGGCGCCCCCCTTCATCGGCTTGTACATGAAGTTCTCTTGAATCTGCGGCCCGATCCACTTGCGCGAGAAGCGAGACTTCGCCATCGCGATGAAGGGACCGGCTTTGAAGTAGCCGTCAACCACCCCCGGTTCGATCTCTTTGGTGATGGTGGTGTTGACGTCGTCGAGCTGAATGGCCACGGCAGCCTCCTCGGTGGCGATGCCTTATGCCCCGCGCGCGCTTTGCAGCCGCTCGTATTCCGCAACCGCGGAGTCGAGGGTGTGTGCGGCGGAGCCGTCTTTGGTGGTCAGCACATCGAGCGGCGAGGCTTCGGCGCGTAGCGGGAACGGGTGCGTGGCGGTGGCCCGCGTCCGGTCCGAGAGACGCTTCTCGACCTCGGCGTTGATGCGCTGGTCTTCGGCTTCCTTCTGTTTGGCGGCGAGCCGGTCCCCGTACTTCTCGGTGTAGGCGTCCTGCAGCGAGAAGATGCGTCCGGGCTGCCCGGCGATCGGGCGTCCGAGCTTGGGATTGGCGACCAGTTCGTTCATGTCGAGCGGTTCGCCGAACAGATGCGAGTGCCGACCGCCCTGCGTGCCGAGGAACGCGGTGACCGCGATGTAGTCCTTGCCCGCTTCGTTGATCGCGTCGTTGGCGATCGCGCGAATCTCCTCGGGGGAGAGGCCCGCCATTGCGGTGGGCGCGGGGGCAGGGGCGGGTGCGGGGGCTGGCTGCGGGCGGGACGTCCCGCCGGCGGCGACCAGCTCGCGCGCCCGGTCGAGCGCACTCTTGTTGTCGGCATACCAGCCGTTGAGGCGCTCGTAATACCCGGTCAATTCACTCTCCTGGGACCGTAGGGCATCCATCGAGCGGCTGTAATCGCTGCGGGCGAGCGCGCCGTCGCCGATCTGGGCGACAGCCTCCTTGGCCTCCGCTGCGCTAAAGACCGCTTCCGCCTGTGCGCGCAGGCTCTCGGGGAGCTTGGCGAGCACGCCAGCGATGAAGGACTGACCCGATTCAAAGGCACCCATCGTTCGCGACTCCTTCCGCGGTGGAGGCGAGACCGCGCCCGGCGCGTCCTCCGCCGGGGGGCGGGCGAGACGCAGGGGCGATCCTCTGCACCGTGGCAACTCAGGTTGTTGTGGGGAACGTCGTCGTCGTCGTCGTCGGAGTCGTCGTCGTCGTCGTCGGGTGTGCGCGCACCGGCTCGCGGCCGCGCACGGGGCGCCGGGGCGTTAGATCGCGCCCGCGCCTGCCAGGCCGCGGTCCATGCCGCCGCCCGGGAAGGCCGGACCGGTCGCGGTGGGCGTGGTCGCCCCGCCGCCGTCGGTCATCAGATCGGCCAGGTACTGCTGCAGCATCTGCTTGATCATCTGCAGCTGCGCGCCCTTGTTCGGCGTGACCTGCATGAAGCTGTCGAGCATCGCGTCCATGGTCTGCGCCGACTGGGTCACGCCGGTGAGAATCTCGGGCGGGATCGCCGAGCTGGGGATCCCGCCGCCCATGCCCACGGGGCCGCCGGTGCCGCCAGGGCCAGCGATGCCGCGCATCGAGAAGCCGCCGCCCATGTCGCCCATCGCGGTCGGCGAGGGCGGGGGACCGTCGAGCGCGGTGGTGCCAACCGAGGGACCGGTCCCGGGGAAGCCGGGGGGTGAAAAGGCCATTAGCGTCGTCCTCCGCGAAGCGTGCGAAACGTGGAGGCGGTCGGGGCCAGGCCCGCCAGCTGCCGCCCGATGGCCCGTACCATCCGCCTGTCTGGGTCGTCCATCGAGCGGTAGACCGTCCCGATGTGCTTGTGTGGCGCGCCAGCGGCATCGTCTTCAGCGCCGACCCGCGACAGCACATGCGCTTCCCCGTAGGCCTCGCGCTCGGAATCGAGGTCCTTCCGCGAGGCCTGCCGCGGACGCCCGGCGGTGCGCGCGGGGAAGTCACGCGGGGTGACGTACGGGCGGCCCGACTTGCCTGGCATTAGCGTCGTCCTCCGTGCATCGAGCGGCCGCGGCGCATCCCGCGGGGGGCCGAGAAGCCGGCGTCCTGCGAGAACGACGGGGGCGCGGCCAGGTCCTTGGGCGCGGCCAGGCCGCTGTCGGGACCGGACAGGTCCTTGGGCGCGGCGAGGCCCTTGGGCGCGGCCAGGTCGGCGTCGTCGGTGATCGGCTTCATGACGCCGGTGTTGGTGCCCGGCGGAAACAGACGCCCGGGACTCATGCCGCCGCCCATGCCAAAGCCGCCAGGCATCCCGCCGCCCATGCCGAAGCCGCCCATGCCACCGCCGGGCATCCCGCCGCCGGGCATCCCACCACCCGGCATCCCGCCGCCGACGCCACGCCCGTGGGGACCCTCGTGACGCATGAACGGGCGCTGCTGGCCGATGGTCTGCGCGAACTTCTGTCCCATCCCGCCGCCGCCGCCGAAGCCGCCCTGGTTCTTGCCGCCAGCGCCGATGCTCTGGCCGATGCCCATGATCGCGTTGAGCGGCGCACCCATCTACCGGCGGCCTCCGCGGAGCGAGCGGCCCATGCCACTGAGCTTCTTGCCGGGCGCGCCGGCGGCACCGGGGGCCATCCCCATCACCTTGCCGGTCGCCTGCATCCCCATGCCGGTCGCCTTCTTGGTCAGGTCGTGCGACATGCCGATCGACTTCTTGCCGAGCGTGATCGGCGCCTTGAGCGCCTTGCCGAGTGAGCCGAGGAATCCCATGGCCTACCTCCCTTTGCGGAACGAACGGGCCAGGAAGCTGCGCTCGCCCGGACGCCGGCCGCCACGGGACAGGAACTTCACCCAGCCGTAGCCGGCGCGGGGCTCGCCGCCGAGCGTGACGTCGCCGGCCTTGGAGGGGGACGGGCTGTCAGGCGCCGCCTGCGTCGGCCGGAAGCCGAGAATCCCCTCCTGGCTCGGGCTGAACCCTTTCACCGCGTGCCCTTCAGCGACCCGCGCTTGCCCATGGTCTTGGTCGCGGTCGGCCGCTTGTTCAGGTCCTGGAAGCTCACCGCGCCCTTGAGCGACGACTTGTCGTCGATGTTCTTCGCCAGGAGCTTCGACGACTCCGGGTCCATGCTGATCGAGGTGACCTTCGGCATCAGAGACTCCGGCCGCCCGAGGGGCGGAGCTGGCTGCCGGCGCGCAGGGCCTTCTGCGCCGGGGCCGACTTGCGGAGCTTCTTCTTGCCGCGCTTGCCGGGGGGCGGGAACTTCCCGTCCGAGGAGGGCAGGTAGCCGGCCGGGTTGCCTTTGGGCATCGAGAATCTCCTAGCGCTTCCTGAGCGGCCGCGACGGCTGTGCCGGTGGCGCGGGCCGGGTCGGTGCCTCACGGTGCCACTTAGCCCCGAGCGTCGGGGTCTTGGTGCCGGTGGCGTAGAACACGCGCGCGCCCTTCTCGGCGCCGTACTGGGCCTGCATCCGGGAGAGGACCTGATCGCCGGAGCGCGTGAGGGGCACGCCCAGTAGCGTCAGGGGAGTTGTGCCGCTTGTCTAGATCCCCCTGGCGCGCGCGGGGGCTAGAGCTGGTCGGGCCGGAGCAGGAAGCGGGGAGTGGCGGGGCCGAGGAAGGCGCCGCGGGTGTTGTACTCGAACCACTCGACCGCCTCGTCCTCGTCCATGCCCTGGGCGACGAAGCCGGCGAGGACCTGCGCCTGGTCGTAGAGCACGGCGGGCTCCTGGTCGAAGCCCTCGACCACGCCGACGATGGCGGCGTCGAACACCTCCGGCGGGTCGAAGAAGATCAGCTCGACGTCGTGGTCCTCGGCCCAGAGGGAGAGCTGCGCCCGGATGTCCGCGACGGGCGGCTCGGCGACGAGCTTACTTGTCGCTTTCGGTGATCGTCGTTCGGCCATCGCTCTTCTCCTCGACCTCCGGTGCCGCCTGCCCGCTCGCCTTCCGGCCCGCCGGACTGACCGTCTGGCCGATCCCCATCTGCTGCTGCGCCTGCAGGCGCTCGGTCACGGTGACCGGGACGCGAATCTCCAGGAGCTGCCCGCTTTCGAGATCGATGGTGAAGGTCCGGTTGGTCGCCGGGTCGGTGTATTGCGGAATCGGCATCGCGCCGGTGGCGATCATGCCCATGCCGTTGGGGATGGCGGCGACCTGCCCGAGCATCCCTTCGAGCACGCCGGGGGGCGGCGGATCGATCGGCGGGAGCGGCATCGCGGGCGGGGCGCCGACGTTCGGGGTTTCCAGCGTCTCGTGCAGCGACCAGAAGTCGTAGTAGCCCATGCGCGCGAGCTGCACGCGCATCATCTTCCGCTCGGTCGCGTCCATCGCCAGGACCGAGTTGGGCGCGACCACGAAGACGAACTGCTTGTGGAAGTACTGCGCGCGCTGGTCGCGGGTGGTCAGCTCGGCGTCCAGCTCCGGGGTGTAGCCCGGCTCGCCGGGGCGGAGGGCCGGGACGAACTGATCGGGGTCGAAGTCGAACTCGGTGAGCATCTGCCCGCCGGTGCCGAGGAGCTGCACGCGCTTGCTGGCGGTGAGGAACTGGAAGTAGTTGATCTTGACCATCTCCGAGAAGTCGCGCAGGAACAGCTCGACCTGGCGGGCCTCCTGGCGGATCTCGGGCGTGAGCGCCTCGTAGTACTTCTGGATCGTGTCGGCACTGGGCATCTGCCGCAGCTGCAGCAGCGCCGAGAGGTTCGCGGTGCCACTGAGGTCGGCGAACTTGGTGGTGAGCTTCTCCCACAGCTCGATGCCCATGGCGAGGATCTGCGGGTTGGGCCCGTCCTCCTTGTTCCACGGGTCGCCGAAGCCGGGCATCACCTTGACCCGCTTGCCGGGGCGGCGCGGGTCCATCAGCTTCATGGTCGCTTCGCTGACGGCGTTGCGGTTGTAGGTGATGTCGGGGTTGGTCCACTGCCGCATCCCGAGGCGGATGTCGTGCATGGTGTCGTTGATCGCGTCCTGCAGCGGGAGCAGGTCGTTGAACAGCGGGATGCCGAGGAACTGCCAGGGCACGCTCCAGAGCTTCAGCCGGCAGAACGGGAACATCCCGTGCCAGTAGGTGTTCGGGCCGTCGTAGAGGATGGCGTCGTCGGTGGCGACCAGCAGCCGGCCGCGCGGGTAGAGCGGCTGGTTCGGCGGCACGACGTAGGCCCAGTTGGTGCCGGGCGTGCCCATCGGGATCGGCTTGTTGGTCAGGTTGCGCGTGCGGTCGCGGAAGTACGAGCGGTAGAGGACCAGCGCGCCCGCGCGCGCCTTGCGCGTGGTGGCGGCCGAGCCCGGCCAGGCGATCGTGTCGAGCGGGTCGGCGGGCGAGAGCAGGCGCGCCACGCCGGTGCGGAAGCGGCCCATCACCTGGCCGAGCAGGTTGTCGGACGAGGCGCGGAACAGGTGCGCCTTGGTGGGGTACATCCCCTTGAGCACGTTGACGGTGTGCTCCTCGCGGAAGCAGACGCCCTCCCACAGCTGCGCCGAGCGGCCGAAGGAGGGGCGGAGCGGGAGCGTGTCGCGGGGGTCGCGCGCGGTGAGCTGGTGCGCGCCGCCGAGCGGGGCGTGCGGGTCCCAGTCGACGACGAGATCGCCGGTGCCGCCGGCGAGCGAGTACTTCACGCAGTCGCCGAGGTCCAGGTCCATCATGGTGGTGACCCACTCCGCCATGAGGCACTGGTTCAGCATGTGCGCTTGCGACTGGTACTCCGGGTTGGTCTTCCAGCCGGCGATCGGCTTAAGGTCGGTGATGGCGCTGACGTGCGCCTGCATCGCCTTGCGCGTCTCGTTGATGACCACCTGCGGGAGGTATTTCAGCTTGCACTGCTCGGGCGAGAGCTGCTGGCCGATGATGTAGTCCTGGGCCCGGCCGATCAGGTCGTAGCTGGGATCGGCCCGGTTGATCAGATCCCCCTCCTGGATCCATTCGCGCAGCCAGCCGAGGACGCGCGGGTCGCCATACTGGAGCTGCTCGGCCGAGGTGCGTGGGAGGTCGGCGACGCCGGAGGTGGAGTACTCGGCCATGGCGGGCTACTCGACGATGCTGTCAGGGTCGTTGAAGACGACCGCTTTGATCGCCCACATGGCGGTCTGCTCGTTGTTGGTCAGCGCGACGCTGCGGTGCCGGCTGTTGGGACACAGTTCGAGGATCTTCCGCTCGACCAGCGAGAACAGCTCGCGCAGCTCGGTGATGCGCGCGAGCCCGTCCTCGCTCGGGCGGTGGTAGGCGTAGGGCTTGTCGATCGGCATCAGTCAGTCCCCGTCAGGTGCAGTGGGCTTGGTCCGGGTCTTGGCGCGGCTGGTACTCGCAGCGCCCTCGGCGGTAAACGTGAACGTCAGCGCCTCGCTCACCGTGCCGTCGGGGTTCCGCACCGTGACCGGCAGCGGCACCGAGGGCGCGGTCCACACCGCCATGTTCACGCCGGTGGTCAGCTCGGTGTCGCTGACCGCGGTGGTCGGCTCGGTGTAGCCGTTGAAGACGATCACCGCGCCCGGGGCGAAGCCGGTGCCGTGGACGTGCAGCGTGAACGGGGGCACGCCGATGACGGCGGTGTCCGGGTCGAGCGACGTCAGCACCGGGGGCGCGGGCGGCGGCGCTGCCGGGCCGAGGTCCTGGTAGTGGGTCGGGGTGGTCACGATCGGCTGGTCGTCCGCGCCGACCCAGCGGCCGAGCGTCGGGTGCCAGCGGCCGACGACTTGCCGCCCGGCGGTCACGCCGAGGAGGAGGTCGCGCCCGTCGGTGCGCCCGTTCGCCGCCGCCTGATGAATGGGAAGCCAGTCTGCCATGGGGTTACTCCTTCGCGAGGTGGTCGAGGGCCGAGGGGGTGGCGTCGCTGACGCCAGGGCCGTAGTCCACGTTGGGCTCGTCCGCGCCCGAGCGCTTGATCGAGGCCGCGTGCTTCTTGACGAACGCCGGGTCGGGTTGCGCGCCGCCCTGCCAGCCGGGATGGAGCGCGTGCACGTCGTGGTTCGAGCGGTCGTTCGAGTACCGCCGCCAGACCAGCGGCTGGCCTTCCTGGTTCCGGTAGTCCCGCTGGCTCTGCTCTTCGACCTGGCGGAGCTTGTGGAGCGAGTCGACGAGCACCGGGCGGTTCTGGCCGTCGCGGGTCTCGAACTCCTGGAACGGCTCGTAGGCGTCCATCGCGCCGACCTGCGGGATCCAGGCCATCGGCCGGTCGCAGTGGGTCGGCGGGGTGGCCTGCGCGCCCTCGACGACCGAGCGGTAGACGTCGACCGAGACCTGGCCGCAGGTCTGGCAGAAGTAGTCATGGAGCGGCATCAGCTCCGCTCCTCAACGTAAATCTGGTGGCAGTGCTCCTTCGGGCAGATCCAGAACACGCTCCCCAGCCAGTACATCCGGTGCCCCTTCGGGCAGGACAGCGGTGTGTCGTGCTGCCAGTAGCGGCCCATGGCTAGCTCCCTCCCCGGTAGAAGATCTCATCGCGAATCCGGTCGACCACCAGGCGAATCTCCTGCTCGATGGTGTGCCCGCGCTTGGTCGCCCGGTAGGCGATCTCGCTCAGCTGCCCGGGCGTGAACTCCAGGCGCACGTCGCCGATGTGAATCGCGGCGAGCCGCTCGACCGCCTGCACCAGCACGGTCGGGATCTGCGTGTTGCCGACGCCGAGGGTCTGCTCCAGCCGCGCGCAGTCGGCCGGCGAGAGCACCACGCCGATCGGCGCCACCAGGTCGTACTCGAGCCTGAAGCGCGCCGGCGAGAGCACGTCGAGGGTGTGCACGCCGTTGATCACCGCGTAGTCGCCGGGCTCGGCGTGCGCGGTGCGGCCGTCGACCAGCAGGATGTCGGCCGGCGCGGTGAAGGCGTAGGCCTGCAGGCCCTTGGCGGCGGGGCGCACCGCGACGCGGGTGAGCGCGGCCGCCGGCGCGTGCGCGATCACCTCAGGCTCTCGCGCGGTCGTCGAAGAAGAGGCCGGCGTCGTCGCGGCCTTGATCGAGATCTTCGGGGAGGGCGACATGGCTACTGACCTCCGGGTCATCCACTTCCTCCGCGGTCAGCGCGGAGTTGCGGTAATCGGGAATGGGGGTGTCACGCTCCAGCGCCAGCTGGTCGAGCGCGTGCTTGCGGCGGCGCCGCTCGGCGATCGGTTCGACCTCGCCGCCGCTCATGCGCCAGGCGACGTAGAAGCCGATGGCACTGGCCATCACCGCGTCGTCGTGCTGGCCGCGCGCGGCTTCGGCCTCGCCGATGGTCGACATGGTGACGAAGTGGCGCAGCTCGCCGCGGGTGATCGGTGAGTTGAGGACGTAGTCGGGCAGCTCGCTGAGCGTGTCGAAGGTGGTGATGGCGCCGTAGAAGCTGGCCAGGAGCAGCGGGCGCGTGCGCGGCGAGGTCACCCAGCCGATGCGCGTGGAATACCGCCGCTCGGGCGAGGCGGCGTCCGCGTACTCCCAGACGTAGAAGTGGTGATAGCCCAGGTGCAGCTGCAGGGTGTCCTGGGTCGCCAGCCCGTGGTTGTTGGTCTCGATCGCCGCGAGCGCTTCGATGCCGTCGCTGTCGGTGTAGTAGCGGCCGATGGCGTCGCAGACGAAGGCGAGCGCTTTCGGGTCGAGCCGGTTGCTGACGTACTGGGCGACCTGCTCGGCGGGGTCCTCCATGGTCGGCTGGCGGATCACGTCGATGACCGAGTAGTCGAGGCCGAGCCCATCACTCACATCGACGCTGAGGACGTAGTGGCGGCTGCCGCGGACGCGCGGATACTCCCAGATGGCCAGGCCCGCGTTGCGGAGGTTGGGGAGGTCCTTCAGCTCCGCCGGGTCGAGGCGGCGGAAGCCGTAGCCGGGCGGGACCGGGTGGGCCTCGGCTGCGAGCGGCGAGCCACTCCCTGCCACGCGCGGAGCCAGTGGCGGATATGGTCGAGGGCGCGGACCACTGCCGCCAGGTCCGCGACCAGCGCCTGGTGTGCCGCCAGGAGCCGTGTCGCGTCGGAGCTTGGCGATGTCGAGCGCAGGCTCGACGGCCCAGACGTCCTGGAGCGGGCGGAGGCTGCCGGCGCGGTCGATCGCTTCGAGCTGTTCGAGGGTGAAGATCGAGCGGCCCGCGTACTGGAAGCACTCCTGGTCATCGGCCGGATACTCCTTCAGAAATTTATAGAGCTGGCCCTTCGACTCGTAGAAGCGCCGGGTGGTCTCGTACCAATACAGCTGGTCGCGGGTGAGGGTGACCGTCCGGCCGCCGAACCAGCGCGGGGAGTCGCGCTCGTTCTTGACCGCGTGCGCCAGGGTGGAGGCGGACGGGACCCAGGGCGTGGGCGCGGGCAGGGAGTACTTGGTCGGCTCCGCGCTCCACGGGATGAACACGTTGTGGAAGCGGCCGACACCCTCGCCGGTCGCCAGCCAGTGACGGTGCCACCAGTCGCCGGCGAACTCCGCGGTCGCCTCGTAGAGGACCAGGGTGTCGTTGGCGTAGGGGATGGCCGGGAGGAGCGCGGTGTCGAGCTGCTCGGGGTTCTCCCAGGTGGGCAGCTCGCTGATGTGCACCACCGAGAAGGTCTGGCCGCGCCCGATCGCGCCCTTCGAGCCCTCGACGCCGGAGGTCGCCTGCAGCGCGCCGCGGGTCGACTTGCCCCAGGCGGTCTTGAGGAAGCACTGATTGACCAGCGACAGCTCACGGTTCTTGTTGAAGTAGACCTTGGCCGGTTTCAGGAACCAGGGCAGCTGGTCGTAAATACGGACCACCATGCGGAACAGATACCCGGCCTGGTCCTCGACGTCGGCGCCGCTCAGGGCGCGGATGTGCGTGCGGGTGACCAGGCGGTGCGCGACCAGCGCCTCGCTGAGGGTGGAGACGCCGAGCTGCCGGGCCTTGAGGATGTTGAGGAGGAGACCGTCGGGCGAGCCGCTGTCGGCGTTGGCCTTCTCGATGCGCGCGAGCTGGTCGAGCACCAGCTGCTGCGACTCCCAGAGCGGCGAGAGCCGGCGCAGCCCGTGGCCCTCCTCGTCGATCCAGCAGAAGCGCTCGGCGAACCACGGGAAGTCGTAGACCACCCGCAGGCGCGCGGTGGCGACAAAGGTCTGCTCCTCCTCGATGAGCGCGCGGCGGGGCGTGCCCGACTCGTCGACCGCCTGCATGACGCTGGCGGTGAGGGTGGCCGCGTCACTGACCGAGTAGGCCGGCATCCCGGACGGGAACACCGCGCGGAACTGCGCGTTGATCTCGGCTTCGTCCTGCGCGATCAGGTCCGGGTGATACATGGCGCTAGGGCTGCTCCAGCGGCTCGAAGTTCTCCCGGAAGTAGGCCGCCGACACCAGCCACTGGTCGTCGTGGTTGACCGGGTTGCGCGCCACCATGTCGCCGGGCTGGGGCGAGCCGTTCTCGGTGTCGACCGGGGACACCGAGACGTTCGACAGGTCCTCGCCGGGGACGTAGGGCCGCAGCTCGGCGTAGGCGCGCCGGCGATACCGCTGGAACGCAGACATCACAGAGGCTCCTCCTGCTGATTCAGCTCGTCGGGGGGCTCGCGCTCGTCCTCGGGCAGCTCCACCGGCGGCGCCTCGAACGGGAGCGGGACGTCCTCCTCGGTGAGGACCACCGGCGCGGGCGTGCCCGCGTTGCGGCGGCGTCCGGGGCTGAAGAGCAGCTCGCCGACCGCCTGCTGGAGCTGTTCGAGCGCGCCGGCCGTGGGAGCGCTGAGCGCGCTGGCGCTGGCGGCGACCGCGGTGGTCTGGGTGACCGTGACGCCTCCGCCGCCCTTCCGGGTGAGCGCGCCGAGGTCGAGCGCCAGCTTCTGGCGGTCGAGGTCCGGCTCGGTGAGCACCTGGCCGGTCCCGGCGCAGGTGAGGCACGGCGCGGCGTCGAGCCCGGGGGACACGCCCTGGCAGGCGGGACACACGCACGGCTGCGGCAGCGCACGGGTCATCACGTCGGCCACCACCGCGGGGAGCTTCGCCGCGATGGCGTGGGTGGCCTGGAGGTGCGCCTTGACCAGCAGCGCCCGGCGATAGGCGACAAACAGGTCCGCGAGAGTCAGGCCGGCCATCACGCAGAGCCGCCGCAGGCTGTAGCGGCGATAGCGCGGGTCGAGCAGCAGGTCGACGACCATCTCGACTTCGGGCGCGGTGGAGGCCACCGTGAGCACGTCAATGAAGCCCCGACGGCCGCCGACCTGCTCCGCGAACGCCTCGATCGCCTCGGCATTCAGCTCCAGGTCGGTCTCGCTCACCTGCACCTCGGGCGCGCGGACGCCGGCCGGGACCAGCGCCCCGGTGCGCGGCGGACGGCCCAGGCGCTTGCCGGAGGCGGTGAGACGCGGCACGCGCGGCAGCGTCGCGGATCGGGGTGGCGGGGTCGGCATAGGGTCAGCTCCCAAAGCGTGAGCGAATGATCCGGTGCCCGAGCATCGGCGCGGCGATGACCCCGGCGACCTGGGGCGGGTGCTGGTGCGGCAGGACCACCGGGGGCGGCTGCGCCTGGAGCCAGCGCGCGACCTCCGCCGGGTCGGGCGTGGTCACCGCGGCAGGCAACGGCGCCGGCGCGGGCGTGGGTGCGGCTCGCCGACGCGCGCGACGCGGGCGTGTCCGGCGCCGGGTCACCGGGCCCCTTCCGTCAACCGCGCCAGCTCCGCCTCGCGCGTGGTGAGCCGCTCAGCCAGGTCGTGCGTGCTCTCGTCGGCGAGGTACTGGAGGACCTCCTCGTCCGAGGGCGTGTGCCCGGTGGCCCGGTGCGTGCGCTCGATGTAGTCATCCGCGAGCGCCGCGTGCGCCGGGTCGAACGCCGTCCACCCGCTCTCCCGGGCCACGCGCGCCGCGTCGGTGGGGGGCGGGGCCGGTGGCGCGAAGGCCTCCGCCAGGCGCCCCAGCAGGACGTTCTGGCGGTCGAGGGCCTGGCCAATCGACGCCAGGTCGCGACTCAGGCGGCGGAGCAGGAGCGCGGCGGTCAGGCGGCGCAGCGGGCGGAAGGGAGCGCGCATCGGGTGCCGGGAGGATACGCACCAGCCCTGGGGGCCTGTCTAGATCCCCCTCCCCCGCGAGCGGGGGCCGAGCAGGCGAGCGGGACCCCTCCCCGAAAATTTTTGATGGGAAATTTTGCTGAGTCCGGGCGCGGGCCCTCCCGCCGCCCCGCCCCCCACCCTCGCGGACAATCGCCCCCGCCTACGCCCCGCCAGCTGGCCGCGCCGCCCCGCCAGCTGGAGGCGCCCCGCCAGCCTGGGGCGTACCGCTCCCGCCAGCTGGAGAGCGGGCCGGCAGGCGAGCGGATCGGCGGGCCGGCGCCAGCTGGCGGGCGGATCGGCCGGCTGGCGGCGGATGGTAGTACGGCTGACTACGGATCGTCGTCAGGTGGTAGCGGGCGCCTGGGTCCAGGGCCGGCCGGCGGCGCGCCTGGACGGCGGGCGCCTGGGTCCAGGGTCCAGGGCCAGGGTCCTAGGGCCGGCCGGCAGGCGGCGCCTGGACCGGCGGCGCCGGCGTGCAGAAGTGTGCAGCCCGTGCAGATCTGAGCACCGCGTGCAGCAACGTGCAGCTGTGTGATGTGCAGATATGACCCTGGGAACTTGTTCTGACAGAGTGTGCAATCACGGGCAGTAATCACTGTAACTGCACTAGATGCTCAGCTTTGCACAAGCCTGGGAAGGCCCTGTAGAGGCACCTAGCGTGCCCGTACAGCGTGGCAGTCTCCGACCCTGCCCTACCCCTGGACCCCTATGTAGACTTCGCCCTGGCGGGCAAATCCCATAACCGGACACCTGTATAGCCGCGTGCAGTTTGTGATGTGCCGTGGCGTGCAGAAGCGGGCAGTGTGCAGGCCTGGGCAGTGGCGTGCAAGGCTTGCAGGTTGACAGCCTCGCCGGTTTTGATCCATCCTATAGGCCGGTATTTCGTTCGACCGGGGCCGGCGTCAGGCAATCCCGCCAGACGCGCCCCCTACAACCGAAACCCGGCCGGCCCTGACAGGCGGGCAGCGGGTCAGCAGAGAAGGATCACCAAGCCATGGCACACAACCTCAATTACAGCGACGGTCGGTACAGCTTCGCCTATCAGGACGCCACCCCGTGGCACACAGAGGGGCAGCGGATGAAGGCCGGCGCCAGCCTGGACGACGCCCTGGACGCCGCCGGCCTGCGGTACCAGGTCGACACAGAGCCTATCTACCTGAAGGACGGCACCCCCGTGCTGGGACAGCTGGCGATCGGCCGGCGCGGTACGCGCGGCCTGCTGCCGTGGGCGGTGGTCGGCGACGGGTACAAGGTGGTCCAGGGCGCCAGGGAGACGCGCGGCGACGGCACCGGCTGTACCACCGACATCCTGCGCCCGCTGCAGGAGCTTGGCTGCAGTGCGGCGGCACTGGGCGCGCTGGGCCAGGGAGAGAAGGCCTGGGCGTTGATGAAGCTGCCGGATGCGACGGTGGCGCCGGTCGACGGGGACGACGTGCGGGGCTATTTCCTGCTGCACTGGGCGCACGATGGCAGCGGCAGCGTGGTCGGTACGCCCACGCCGATCCGGGTGGTCTGTCAAAACACCCTCAACGTCGCGACGGCAGGCGCC